>JAABUQ010000449.1_pt1 | contig 94762 bp, 95 predicted proteins | sample 5560001 | NCBI WGS metagenome assembly JAABUQ01 (sample SAMN10711888, study PRJNA513371) | rock metagenome | isolation source: Antarctica rocks | place: Antarctica: Victoria Land, Finger Mt nord | collected 2015-12-18
CAACCCCCCTCCCCCAATCCTGCGCTCCCAGTCCCCTCTCCTCCTACCCATCTCAATGCCTCCCCTCCCTCCCTCCTGTGCCCATAGTCCACAGATCATCCTCCCGCCCGGTTTCCATACCACGCCGCATCGCCCATGCTGTCCTCCGTCGGAGACATGTGGCCATCTGTCGAGTGAACAGTTCAGCGTCCCACTTTCGCCAATACGGAGATTTACGGCTCGTTTCGGTGGACGAGTTCCTGGGGTATGAGGGGGTATTGGAAGTGTGGTGGACCATTCCCGGGGATATGCGCAGAAGTAGCAATGACGATGCGTTGGCATGGAACGCAGCCACAGAAGCAAATCCTTATTCACACTCCACACAGTCCGCAAGAAGTACTTGACGAGAAAGACTTCTTCAATGCAAACTACCTCTCATCGTCCCAGCCCCCCAACCACACTCCCAACCATAACCGCCGCTTCCCGCTCCCACTCTCCTTTGCCCCCTCCGCCCTTCCCCCCTCCGTCCGGCCCCCTACTACCCCTAAGCACACACTCCCTCACCCCTTCCTTAACCCTCTCCCTCGCACCCCTTAACGCCCTTGCCGGAGGCCCCCCTCTCCCCACCAAGTCACCTACACGCGGCGCGAGGCCCTCGGCGAGTGTGCGCCAGAAGTAGGAGGGCAGGGAGGAGGTGTCCAGGGCTGCGAGGAGGGGGTGGAGAAGCGTTGGCCGGTGCTCACTCTCTGCTGGGGAGGATGGGGTGGAGGGCGGAGGAGGGTGCAGCGTCGAGAGCAGCGACTCCAGCGCAACGACGTTCTGGCATCGCGCGCTGACTTCCAGCAAAGTCCGCTCGAGGGTGGGGAGGTTGGCGAGGGCGCGCGCGAGGGAGGCGAGGGAGCTGGTGAGTGCGGTGCGGAGATAGGCTTGCAGGGCTTGGAGCAGGAGGGTGGGGTTGAGGGTGTGCAGTGCTAGGCAGGCGGAGGTGGTGCGGGATTTTGTGTCTTCGGACTGGGCGTAGGTGGTTGTGGATGTGGAGGTCAGGGAGGAGAGGGAGAATTGGCTGATGATCTGGGTGCAGCGCGTGTGGAGGGTTCGTTCGGTGGGGGTTAGGAAGGTGGTTGAGAGAGATTTGATGAGGTCGATTTGGAGGAGGGGTGAGGGTGGTTGGGGGTTAAGGAGACGCTGGAGGGTGGAGAGGGTGCTGGCGACGCGGGGGAGGGCCGTGTGATTTTCTTGCTGTTTGGAGTTGGTGGGGGGTTGAGGGTGGAGGTCGCTCATGTGGGCTTCGAGCTGGCGGCAGAGTTGGAGGTATCGTGATACGTCTCGACCGATTTGGACGGTTTCCCAGAGACGCTGGACGACTTGGCGGACGGCGTTGGCTTCTTCGTAGCGATCCCCGACTTCCCTTTCGAGACGCTCATACTCCTCTGTTAGGCCATTCACCTGCACGCTTAGATCGTTGACAATCGTCTCTGCGGCGGAGGAAGAGGCTTGCAGCGATGTGAGCAGTGGCAGAGCGGCTTTAGTGCTGATGGTGTGGATATGGGTGTCGATCTCTTGGATGTCGAAGAGAACTTTTGACAGTGGGGTTGAGAGATCGATGGGGGTGTCGGAGGGGTTGTTGGTAGACAGCACTAGGGAGTTGGCGAATGTGGTCGGGGAGAAGTCGGGGGAGAGGAAGGTCTCGTAGTCGATATAGGATGGCTCGCTGTCCGCTTCCGCCATCACGACAAGGATGGCGGATTGATGGAGGTTCAAGGCATTGTAGCACGGTGGCCAACAGACGACTGCAACACTGGTACCTTGAGCTGGCGGAGTCTCAATAGCACCTAGGCAGGTTGGTGAGCTAAGCTGTGACTTACAATGCGGATAGGAAAAAGAGGCGAAGAATGATTTGCACTGCTGAATTGTTTGGTGGAGAACGGCAGCGGGTGTTTCCGCGGCTGTTTGATACGCGAGAACCCTCCGCTTCTCGACCTTCTCTCCTCCACTTCTGCGCTTCTCACCCTTCACCGCTGCGGCCAAATAGCCATGAGAGCACTCTGGATGCGCATAAACGTAGCGAAACGCGCACCATGCGTTGAAAAGGTAGGGCAATTCTCCTGTTTTCTTCGTAGCATGAACCAGCAGTGCTGGTCCATACATTCCTCAACCATACACGCCGCATTCTCAGGGCCAGCCACTATTCCAAGTTCTCTATATAGTAGCGCCTCAACCACCATCTTCTCTCATTCGCACCCACTCAGCTCGTTGAAATCCTGTCTAAATTTGGACGATGCACCTCCCACTCCCCCTCCTCATCCTCTCCCTCCTCGCCCTCACCCTCCAAACCACAGCCCAGCCCTTCCCACGACACAAAGCTCTCCACGCGCTACACCACCGTCACCACCACGCCCATCCAACGGAACTCCACCTCCCAAGCGTAGAAGCACATCAATCTGAGCTAGATACGCAGCAAGTGCCCACGAACTCAGATCCTCGGGATAATGGTGTGCTGCTTTCTGAGGAGCCGAGAAAGGGGTGAAGGTACGGGTTTGTGGGCTTAGGCGATGGGGGCTGGGGTGATGGTGAGGGTTGGCTTGATGGGCGTTCAATGTAGCATTGAAGCTGATAGGAAATAGGCTTGGAAATTTTGTTTGCGAGCCCTTGCGCTGGGGAAGATTGGCGTTGAGGTTTGGGGATGTGCTTTTGCTGTGCGCTTCTGGTATGGAGTTGGTACTTGTCGATCTACCTGGTCCATCGCCATCTTTGTCGAGAGACCCAATGGAAAGAGACTTGAATATGCTCACTGAGAAGTACACCCTGTTGGCGCTTGGGTTGGTGAGCTAGGTCGACGATGTCATGGCAGGCAGGCATCGGCGTGGCCGAACGGTTGGTAATAGTATATCATGTGTCAGGGGCGATGCGATGATCCACTTAGATGTTGATATGACCGCTATGGTTTACGTATGTGCAACGAATATGTGTTCCTCAACATGGCAAATCTGTATGAGCATGATGTGCTATCTAAGCCCTTGATGCAAATTCGATTCCTTCTGCCCCCCACGCTTGTAATGTAGCATATCCTACCACCGGCAGCGCATTATCCTCATCAATCAACGCTTGATGAAACCTTCATCTACCGTATTCGTTTACCGTCTTCCCTAGAAAGGCGCGTTCGAAAAGGCTCGTTGCATGTATCCTTTAAAGATTCCCCATCATTCCATACATTATGTCGGTATTGTCGACTAGATCGTCCCCCTCTTCGAGTCTTAAAGATCATGTCTTGAAGACCCGATCCAGAACCCTCAGTGCTCTCGCATCTTCATTGAACCCAACCTTGTCATTCGGTATATCGTGCGCCGAGCTTCTCTTACTACCACCAGGACTCCGACTTCCACTCCGATCACTCCTCGCATCGGTGTTATCGGTCGATGAGCCATTCATTATAGAGCCAATGCTAGGGATCGTGCTCGCTTGGGTAGTCCCATTTGTATGCGCAGGAGGATTGTGACTGCTTTCGTGTTTAGGTGGCAGAGGCGACGGGGATCGGGAGTGGGTCGAAAGGGAATTTGGCTGCTGCATCAGAGGCGAAGGAGCCATGAGTCGTGGATCGATCTTGGACATTGGGGGTGTGGCGGAAGGGTTGGCCGAGTTCGGGCGTGACAGCGGCTGCGGTGAGGGCTGTTGATGCAGTTGTTGTCTCATTTGCTGGTATGCAACAGGTGGCTGAGATGGGCCGCTTGGGGATGGGTCGCCTAAAGATGGGCTTGACTGGTATTGTGGAACGCCCGCCGGTGGATTGGAGTTGTACGGTGGTGGCCCGATACCAGAATTTGATGGGCGATGATATGGGGGTGACGGTCGAGGCCCGAGATGGTCATTCGGCCCCGGAGATCGGTCGTAGGTCGGATTGTGAGGGTTTTGATGCTGTTGGGGCTGCGAAGTAGGTATCTGGGAAGGGTTCATGTGTACTGATTGCGAGTAAGAGAGTGGTGAGTGCCCGTTGGGAGGTGGGGGCCCATGCGGTCCGTACTGGTAGCCATAATGCTGCACACCGTACATTGGCGGTTGTGGAGCCCAACCGTAGCCCGGTTGAGCATACGGCACTGACTGAGGAGGGGGTCCTGCACGAGCGTAGCCTGCCATTTGGGGTACAGTCGAATAGGGTGCACTGACCATTGGCGCTCTGGTGACTACCGGAATGTTTTGCTGCTCATGGACCGTAGATTCAGGGTACATGCCCTTCTGCGGTCGGATATGTCGCAACTGTGGATCGCTCGTTGGATTGTTCAAGCCTCCAGCACTTGGATGTGATCGTGCGTAATAGCTGATCAGGTGTAAGTGGTTGCCGGAGGATGTTGTGATGCTGAAGGATTGCTTCATCAGGCCATCTGGCTTGTATCGATAGCCATCGTGCCCGTCATCGCCCCCAGCCATCTCTAGATCCGAGTCGCTCCCACGGGTACTGTCTGGAGTCTTCCCGGCTCTTGACGCTGCAAGAGGAGGCGCAAATGCACCTCCGCCACGTTTTCCTTCCATCTCGCGATACGTTAGGAAGCTGCCAGATACTCGACTGGCGCTCCAAGACTTCCCATCCGTCCATCTCCTCATCCCTGCTTCCCGTTCGTCCCATACAAAGACGGAACCTGACTTTATCGATTGACGTTCTTTTTCAGATAGCCTTCGCTGGACACGCGGTAGCAAGCCAAGGCGGCAGGCCTCGAAAAGTATGATTGCATCCGCAGGTGTGCGGACGTGACCATTGTACGTTTCCATATTTTTAAGGCCGCTTTTAACAAGCTCGAGTCCAGTCTATAGATGCGTCGGTAATTGGTACCCACTTGCGAGTGGGAGAGTGTTGATACTGATTGAATGCGTGAAGACTCGTAGTATTTTCAAGGCTGTGCTTGGCTGTCCCATGTACTTGGATACGGAAGGTAACGTTCCTGCGGTTGAATGTAAGCTTAAATCTAATACGACGTTTTAAATTGAGGGTCCCGGACGGATCTATGGTAGGGGCAGGGAAGTGAAGAAGGAGATGTGAAGACGAAGGTGGGCTGATGGCGGGCATCATTCACTTACAAATCCAAATGAGGACCTGAAACGACCATCACCTTCTTCTGCTATTCACCCGAAGCTCATGCGAGGGGAGATCCTACTATGGCTTAGAACTCAAGGTCGCGGCAGAGTCCTTAGAAGGCTGAGAAGGGATACTGTCTTGATAAGGCATACAATGCGACGAAAGATCTTCCCATGCGAAATACTTGTACGTATGAGACCAGTAAGTGTGTGTGTTGTACCGGATGTTCGGAGAGGGGTTCAATGAATGGAGGGCCGATTCGGATTATGAGTGCTATTGGGTTGCCTGAGCTGAGCTGAAGGATGGAGATGACGGCTTGCTAGTCGGTCTCAGGTACACAGCCTCGGAATGAAAAGGAATAGAGTGATGGCGGTGGGTGAAGGATCAGCTGAACATAATTATACACACCCGCCGAGTCAGTATGTGGACACCTGGCACGCCTGGACTTTTGGAAAGGCCGAGTGAATTATAATGCTACGGAGTTGGGTCCCGAATGATGCGCCAGAATTAAGACTTGCATTTTAGATTTATCGGGTCCCACACCCTGGAGCCTTAACTCCGCAGCTTGCTTCCCATCACCCATGTCCCGCGCGCTGATCGCTGCTTTCCGATTACTCTAAGTGGAAGTAGCTTATGTAAGTTATGCGGAGCCCTGTCAATGACTGTGGGCTACGCTGACACCTATGAGCTCCCGACCTCCTGAAACTAAAGCTTCGCCTGTGCCATCACAGCAAAGAGGCACCAGAACCCAAGCATGGTTATTTGTCAAATTGTTCGAACATCGAAAGAGGTTTAGGAAATCCCGCTTATGCCTCGATTCAATGCTTGTTCATTTAAGCGTAAAATTTAGTTAGCGCCACAATAGATGCTCGACCAGCGCCAGGCTGTCCGACCAGACCAATCATTACCCCCTGGTGGCGAGATGTCTATCAGTCTGTGCACCTGCACTATACCAGCGTTGACTTCAGTCTTGCACACCGGGATCGGATTTTGACGCGCAACCGACGAGCAACATTGTGTTTGGTGAAACATCTCTCAAGTATCTCCTATGAACTTCGTAATCTTGACGGGCTAAGCTCATAGAACCCATGACAGACACAACGATTACTGCAATCGGATATCTCATTGCGACTGCTTTGGGCACCCGACAGCGTGACTCATGCTTACGATAGTCATCGAGCGCAGTGTGAACAATGTAGAGGCCACCGTGGCCCCCTGGGCCACATAAGCCTCGTCTCGAGTAAAGTAAGTAAGCGTTGGCGACAACGGGAACCATCTCGGGTTCTTGGTCCCTTGGCGGCCCAAGACCGATCAATCGGGCGCGTCCCGTTTGATAACGAGGCATTATCGACGTGTTGACATTGTCTAGGAGACATCTAGAGCGAGGCTGTATCACGAAAACGTCGATGTTCAGAGGGGATGATGTTTCCTTTGCAACACTCGAAGACTCTCGGAGGCCTCGATGTTAGGTTAGAGGCAAGCCAAGCTTCAGCCGATGTCTTGGCGGCGGGTCCGAGCGCCCGGGTCGATCATTCTACGAGCGCTCGATCCGGATGTAAGAGTTAGTGATGCTATATTACGGTAAAATGCGCGGATTTGCCGTATTACGGTAAAATAGAAGGTTTTGCCTCGTAACACGTAAAACGCGCTAGACTCGATCTGAAAAGCCCTAACCCTAGTACGCTAGTTGATTCAGGTTAGCGTCTACCCAGGTCTTCACCAGGGTTGCATGAAAATACTGTTTTCTGGCATTTAGAAGCTTCGGTAGTCATCTATCTACGCATATATCTATATATCTGAGATATATCAGGGGAATCAGGTTGTTCTTATCGATTTCTGGTGGTATTTGCTCCTAAAACAGAGGGATATCTCATGATTCTCGTAGATTTGACTTATTTCGCCATGAAGTCTGCCCGGTAAATGATCACTTTACATATCATCCTGGGGATTTCGATGAGAAACAGCCAAATCTCCATGAAAAACACACCAAAAGAGTCGGGATTTCTCTATTATCTCCTTCTCTACTAATAGAAGCTTCAGGCATCGCAAAGGAGGCAGTAAACCTCTATAATCATTGCATATTTGAGGTCGTCGGGCATCAAATATATGCCTATTAATAGGGCCCCCCCTACTAGCGCATTTTACGCTTTTACCGTAAAATGGAAAGCATTTTACCGGTAAAACGTCGTTTTACCAGTAAAACGACGCTAGCGGTAAAATCCTTTAGCATCACTAGTAAGAGTACCTTATGAGGCAGCAGATCCAATACTGTAAAATCCTCACTGGGAACTCCATCCGGCCACTGCTTCAAGACTTTGCCACAGGATTGAACAGCTCGATCGTTGTCGAGCTCAGTAGCACAAGTTCGCTCTGTGGCCCAACGTCCCTGCTTTAGGTTGCATGTCTGACGTCTGCAATTCGCAGAATGGAGAATTCTGCGCGGCTTGCTTGACGTTGACCTACCGCTCGAGACCTATGAATCTTGGAACGTTCGATTTGGACCCTTCTGTGGGTATTCCATCTGGACCATGAAGGCTGACTTGCCGCTTTCCGTTCATGCCGCATTTGAGTTCGTCCCAAGGAAGATAGCTCGGTATGAGGTACGATGTCGGATCACGATGACCCAGTGACGTTCTGGTGTGGACGTGAGAGATTTTAACAGTCACAACGCCCGTAGTATCGGGGCCACGGGACGACATCTCTGATACTGCGGACGCCAGCTAAGTAGCCCAGTAAGCGATCGAACCCCAGTCCAAACCCACCGTGAGGGACACTCCCATATCGGCGCAGATCGGCATACCAGTCGAGATCACCAAATTTACTTACCGGTGAAGCATTGTGGCCTTTGGGAGAACTCTGTTGGTGAGTGTTTTCGATTTGGAGTTCGTGTCGACGCATCGACTGCATCAGAGGCTCAAAACGATGCTCACGCATGGAGCCTCCGACAACCTCGGATCCGTCAGGTAGTAGCAGATCGAAGCATGCCGCGGTTTCTGGTTCCGACCCGGTGCTCGCCGAGCGCTGCGCCGATGGCAGCATGTAGAAAGGCTTGATCTCCTGAGGGTAATCCGTGACGAAGACAGGGCTACCCTGACCGACTTCCTGGGCAATGAACTTCTCGTGCTCCCATTGCAATCCGCCATTCCAAGATGGATGATGGTGGAAAACCGTTCCCTCTGCAGCAGCCGAGTGAAGTAATTCTATAGCGTCAGTATATGTGATAAACGGCCAGGGGCTCTTTCTGAGCCCATCCCAGCGTGCTGATATCGAATTGGAGCTTGCGTCCCGATCTGCGGTGGACTCGACACCATCTCTGCGCTTGAGACCCATCATCTCGTCGGGCAGGGTTGATGATTGTAAATTGGCAACCAGGGACTTGATGAGATCCTCAACCACCCTCATAACATCCTCTAGGCTCTCTGTCCGCATTTCAGCTTCTAGCATCCAAAATTCGCTCACATGGCGTGGTGTGTCACTTCTCTCAGCCCGGAAAGTTGGGGACAAGGTCCACACCTTCGGATGCTCATGCACGAAAGCTTCGAGATGCAATTGTGACGACACGGTTAGATATTTCGGGTCCCGGAAGAAGTGATCCTGATAATGCAAGCTTGCATCGTTCTCTCCTGCAGGCTTCGTGTAGGCTGATTTACCAGACACTGTAAAGACCTCCCCAGCCCCCTCACAATCGGAAGATGTAATAATCGGTGGCTGCAGACGAACGAAGCGTTTGGAATGAAAGTAAGCAGCAACATGGTAGTCGCATTCAGATCTGAGCCGAGCAAGCAGCGCAGCGGATGGTGTGCGGAGCCTCAGATGAGGTATGGTCCGGAGGTACTCGGGAGTGTGGAATTTCTTCTGTAGTGGATACTTCTGTAGATATCGGTCAGGTTTGTTCGCAAGGCTGGCAGAGACCCGCATATATAATTGAGAGAGCTGTCACAAACCTCTGTGTCCGTTGAACCGAGAATACGGACCTCCTGGGCGTGGAGCTCGTAAGGCTGCTTTTTACCGGCCGGGGAACGTTGCCATGATCCCGTCAAGGCGACAGAGGTTCCAGTACCGAGCCTTGAAGCGCCTTAGCCATGGTGGCGCCGTCGCACAGGTTCCACATGGACGTACCCTTCAGCTTGGTGAGGCTCAAGTACAGCCTGTAAGGGGCGAGAGGTGGAGCCATCTCCGATTTCCAGAAAACTACGACGCTTCTGTTTCCGAACCGTTCGCACGGTACCGGTCACAAGAATAGTGTCGACGGGTCCGGCAGCAGAGGGCTCCTGGGCAAGAATAGATGCGATATTTTCATCCCTTGAGCTCAGGGTTGATATGTACCGTTGCGGCCGAAGGGTATCAGGGATGGGGATCCTACGTCGCGTTTCGTGGTAGGACAAGCGAGGGAGTCTCCATACCATGGTAAACGGAAAGGTGGGTGGTCGTCGCATGAGGTACTGCTAGTGTTGGGGTATTGTTTGGTTTCCCGGAATAGAAAGGTTTGAGAAGGGCCTCGGCCAGAAGATCTTCAGTCTGCCCGTCACGGTCACGAGATGCGACCGACAAAGCTCACAAATCAAATTGTTCGTTCAGGGCAAGGAGATGACAAGGTGATGAGCAATGATTAGTTGATCTGTCGCTTCTGTCACTGCTAGCAATCCTGCTAACGCATAAAACAAGGGCCCATAAATCTCCGATCCCACCGGACTGGGAGATGGGTGTGAGATCTCCAGCTAGAGTCCGTCAAGGGTGACGAATGAAAGGGACGGAAGCAGCACCAGCAACCCTTACTTTCTGGCTTGCGACAGCGCTGCATACAGATTGCCGAGGCCGGGGTCAAGCGATCTGTCAGATCGAGCCTCGTACTTCTAGAAGGACGACTCCACAGTCGAAGTGCTGCGAACTAAGTACTCCTAGTCGATAATGGTGTGCTACCCTCGACCAACCTCCCCAACGCCTTGGCTTCGGGCCACCAGCGTGGCGCTCTCGAGCAGGCCTCGACGTGGTAGCACAAGCTGATATTACATCGAGAATTACACATTCACAGTCTGATGGGGACGGACAGTCGGATCGAATACCCGCTTTGCTAGGTGGCGGTCTCGACCATTCTTCGCTCACCCAGTCTCCGCGTACTTGATTCACTGACACTATACCGGGTCGATCTAGCATCGACTTGAAGTCTACTCTATCTGGCCCATCAGGACGTTAGCGTTCTCGGCCCACGAGGTGAGACTTAGGTGTGTCAGGATTAGGGATGCAGCGGGCCTAGCAGAACCTTGAAAGGCCGCGTACAGTATGCGGCCTACCCAGCGATCCCACGAGACGGGCTGGCATCTCCCGTGAGAAGCGTAAATCGCTGCTGACCAGATCGCCTTGGTGATGATCCCTTTATTCATCCTTGGTCTCTTGACGCTGTGGCTGTTCAAACCAAATTTCGGACCGAGTCGTTGCTAACGGCCTAGACAATATTAAATCATCTGTTTGTGGCCGGCTGAAAGTTTCAGCAACGCCGTTCACCATCCGCACGATGTGGACCGAAAGACTCCTGCCATATGAATATGACTTGGACAACTCATGCTCCCTCTTCAGTCAGTACATGTGCATTCACTCGGTTCGGTTTGCCATCGATAGCACGCGGTTGGATCATCGATCCTTTGAATTCCATACATCACTGTCTTTGTCAATGTTGCTCTCTCTTTCCCCATCATCATATAGTCTGGCGGGTCGATCTGGACCCTGTAGCAGGCTGTTATCGTTTCCTTTGTTCCGCTCAGGGGCGTGAGGTCGAGTTCTCTCTTGTGGACTCGAGTAGGCTTGAGGAGATTTGACCGGCGTTCCGTCATGCCCCCTACGAAGTTGAAGCCTTCAGACATCGCTGGGGAAGCGAAACGGACCTTTATTCCTTACATCGAGCAAAAATATCCCGAATATCCGGTCCGATCATACCTTTATCCCGACTCATCCAAGATTCGAATTCCAGCCGGAAGTGTTTCAGCGCGGAAGCTTAGGGTGGCGGTAATCGATGGCGATCCTATCGATGTTGCCTTGGATTGGAACGAGTGCAATAACAGAGACGCCTCCCTGCGCGGATATCCGGATCAAAATGGTCCTATCCCAGTTGTCAACATGACGAACGAAAAGCGTGCTGGCGGGGATTGGGAGTCTGGATTGATAGCGCCAGAGGAATGTCTTTGCCGTAGATCGAACCTGGTACATACCCTTACCATTCCCGCATCGCAAACGTCTCACTATCCAATTCCGACTACGGGCGGCATATATTCACCTCATGTTGGTATGGGAACCTGTGATCCCTCAATTTTTGGCATGGCATCAACTGACACCAATGATTGCAGTCATCTTTCGCGGTAATGCTGAGAAAGGATATAAAATTTGGAAAGATTTCCAATCGTTACCAATTATTTCTGTTGCACCCATCCGCCGACCTAAGTTAGACGAGTCCGGGAAGGATTACTCATTCGCCCAAGAAAGAGAGTTAATGATGGAAAAGATGCGAACAGTGCTCAGGATTGCTGCAACATCGCAGCATTTTGACTTGTGTATGGGCGCTTTTGGGGTCGGCCCTGGTTTTCGCAACCCGGTTGGCCAAGTAGCTTCAATGTGGAGACATATACTGTTCTCGGAAGCGGAGTTTCAAGGCGCTTTCTCTAACATCGTTTTCGCTATTGAGAGTCCCGGGGGGGTCAGTCCTAAAAGCGGTTTGACGGATTTCGAGGTTTTCTCGCGAGAATTCTCCCCCGGAAACATTGTCAAAACATCATGGAGGACATCCTCCAGCTCGTCGCCTTCAGGTGATTGAACAGGGTATCCTTCAATGTCTCACCAAAGAAGAAGGGCTTGAGACGCAGTATGTTACATCATGCTTGCATCCGCAATGCAAAAGCCATACTGCCAGACTACATTTATAATCACTGCCTACAGCGACTCCAGCGATTTCTGTGTAGGAAGCTGGACACAAGACCATAATAGCTCATAAGCAAGGATGCTCGCCATGCAAACTGGTCGTGATGCTCACGAGGTCTGTTTATGTCGCTAAGAGATGAAATCTAGCCAGAAAACGACCATCATTGCTCGACTTTTGGCATTCGAAACCCGACTCACCTCACATATTTGCCACGTCTGTTGCCGAAGCTGTGTGGAATTTGTGCATCTAACCTAGTGCCATTATTTACCAGGGCTTGACGGTTTCGCAATGACAGATCCTAGCTTGAAGCGGTCATGATGTGTTTTGCCGATGTGCATGGTGACTACTACGCACAAGCTGCCGGCGAATTCGCTTCATAGCAATGCAATCATGCAGCTTGTAGCACATCAGGTTCCACATTCGGCAATCTCCGAAGGTTTCACAGCTCTTTGCGAATACGACCCTGTGCTACGCTCTCAAGCGCTACTTTCAGGGGTGCATATGCCATCATCCATCCTAATAATGAATATCCGGGAAGGAAGGAGAAGTGTGTACGAGTAAATGGACCGACGACTATGTGCTCGTACTTGCAAGGAAGGCCGAGAGCTCACTCGAGCAAACACTGGAACGCTGCCGAGTATCAGCATTACGATCGAGCTTCAGAGAAGCAGAATGGGACATTTATAGAATACTACGTTCTGGCTACCAATTCAGGAGGCTTGGCGGTGAGTCAAGGATTGTCTACGACTATCTAAGTCGTGTTCTGAGCATGTCACGCATGTATCACTGCCGAACCCATCCTCGCAGAGCTTATCCTGTCTGGTGGCATGGTGCACATCTCAGGCCCCCATCGAGTCAACTATGTTGCCGATAGCTGCTTCGAATTGTGTTTTCAAGTGTTCGATTGGGCTCGACAAACGCATTCACGGTCTGCCTAGTTGGTTATTGACTTGATTGATTCTTCGACTTATTGGGAACTTGTTCGAAGGTTTTTCGAAGGCGCGCCAAAAAATGTTGCACTATACTTTGCCACTGGACGGGATACGTCAGACAATTGGGTTCACCTTGGCCTGTGTTAATAGATATATCATAATTCGATGCTCAAAAAAAGATTTTCATTGTTTCCTATCAAATCACTATGTAGGAGTGTCGTCATAAGGAGGAGGGTCCTCTTCAGGATTAGTCGTTTGCGCTTCTTGAGATCTTCGTGCCTTCTCAAGCCTCGTGACCCAAAGCGCAGATCCTGCCGCCGTCGTCAACAGAAAGAGCATGCTCAATACAGGCACCAGCTGTAAAAGCAACGCCGCCGTCCCAAACCACGTGTACCGTAGTTTCCTCCTCCTCGTGAACAGATTCCGCTCTTTCTTCGTCAACCCCAGCAGCTGGAAGTATCGCCAATGATGCAGTGGCCCAGCTCGATACCCCGTCAAGAAGAGAAATAGCGGGGTTCCAGCAACGGGAATCAAGTTCAGTGGGAGGAAGACGATGAACTCCAGTATTTGCCTGAAAGAGAAAGGCGAGTACACAGCAGACACTCTCGGCCTGCCAAGCATCTTCACCGGATCCCCAGCCTCTGCATCCACCGGTCTTGATCCCTCCAGCATATCCGCTAGTCCTTCGTTGATCAACACCGCATCAAACACATCCACCAGGGTTTCGTCCACGAAGAAGGCTTCGAACAGCAGCGCCACGATGGCGGCGCCTTCGCCGAGCACGAGGAACGCGCCGTTGATCCAGGCGAGCGCCCAGCCGTGGAAGAGGGCGAGGAGGGTGACTTGAGGGATGTAGGTCCATAGGAAGAGGTTGGTAAGGACGAATAGGGAGAGGAGGACTCCGGGGATAAGGCGCGCGCGTAGGAGAGGGTAGAGGAAGGGGTGGGCGAAGAAGTAGTAGATTCCCTGGGGCTGGTTAGCTTGAGGGAATTGTACCGTTTCGGGGAAGTCGACGGACCTTGAATGGATACAGCCACGATGCATGAGCTACAGCGTTGGCAGGCGCCCTTACAAGGCGAAGGCGCGTATCGTGTTGCTCCGGAGCCATGACCGCGACTTTGGGAGACCCAAGGTCTTGATGGCCTTGGAGGAGCTAATGATAGACTCCAAGTCACTAGTCCAGCCTGTATCTCGGAGGCTGCGCTCTCATGATGGCCGTGGGCGATCTACCTCGGTACGTTCATTTCATCCATCAGATTTCAGGTTGTGGTGTATCGCTGTTTGTATGAAGTATAAGATACTTTGACTTGCATGGAACGCATCCTGGAGCCTGCGTGCCACTATCCTCTTATATCCGGGCCGAATCATCGCCGGTGCCGGGTTTCATTGCCGAGCTCGGGCACTTTGCTTCATTTGGACTCACCACTTTGCAGGAAGGGAGAAGTGCACCCCGATGATGTGATAACCGTCTAGCTATGGGCCTATGGCTCATCTTGCCTTAGTGGCCTGGATGGAACGGCTTACCACTGCATGCGAGCTTTTCAGATCACTCAAGATGTTCTATGACTGGTTTGGTAGCGAAAATGATGCTGAGAACATCCATATATGTACACACAATTGGTCACTGCCATCTCTGTCGACCGTTATAGAGGCCTATTCACTCCAGGCTTCTTTCCCTAAAACTCTCTATATAAACACTTCAAACCATCAGCAGAGGATCATCGCTAAAGAACGCTCTCATAACGGTGCTTGACTGTTAGCAGTCCCTTGGTGATTCACCGTTCACCGTCTCGATGGCACTCGACCTGGAAAAGGGCGTGGATAGAGGCGACCATAGCTCGAATTCTTCAATCCCACCCGCGCAGGGTGCAGCCATCGCAGGAACTCCAGAGATGGAAGCCAAAGCTGCGGTTGAGGCAAATGATGGCACTGGCGGTATGTTGGAAAAGGTCTTAAGCCGGACTAGATCACGCTCTTCCTATATTGACCCAGGTCCCCCGCCTGATCGCGGCCTGACCGCTTGGGCTCAGGCTTTGTGTGGCCATCTTATCGTCTGTAACACGTGGGGCTACATCAGCTCCTTCGGTGTTTTCCAAACGTATTACGTTGGTGCTCTTGGTCATCCACCGTCTGATATTAGCTGGGTCGGTTCTGTACAGATATTTTTGCTTTTCTTCATTGGTACCTTTTCTGGTAGAGCTACCGATTATGGCTTGTTCAAACCAACCATCATCTTGGGCTCCTTTTTCATGATCTTCGGAGTCTTCATGACCTCCTTATCCACAAAGTATGAGTTGCCGATATCATCCTTGCCTCAATGATTAATTGACCAGAGTAGATACTGGCAACTGTTCCTCGCACAGGGCATCTGTACCGGTATTGGCAATGGACTCTTATTCTGCCCTGCACTTTCGGTCCTTGCTACATATTTCTCGAAGAACAGATCCTTGGCAATTGGATTCGCAGCCTCGGGTAGCGCCACTGGTGGGCTGATTTTCCCAGCTATAGTACAGCAGCTGCTTTATAAAATCGGATTCCCCTGGACCGTTAGAGTCGTCGGCTTTGTCATGTTAGTGACTCAAGTTATCGCAGTATTCCTTGCGAAGCAAAGACTACCGCCAAGGAAATCAGGTCCGCTGGTAGAATGGCCAGCTTTCAAAGAGCTGTCATATACCCTCTTTGCTACCGGTATACATGTTTGAGCCCACATGCAAGAGTATTCGTGCTGACCGAGCCAGGCATGTTCCTCAATTTCTGGGGCTTGTATTTCGCCTTCTATTACGTGCGTCTCTTAGCCTTAAGTTGATCAGTGGTGTACGTCTAACAAGCCGTAGGTGGGATCTTACGCTCGGAACATCCTTGGACTTAGCGAAACTCAATCCATCAATGATCTGCTTGTGGTCAATGGTGTCGGCATGGTAGGACGGCTGGTTCCTGCTTATCTTGCTGACCGTTACTTCGGCCCACTCAATACCCTAATACCTTTTGCTTTAATGGCTAGTCTTATACTTTACTGTTGGGCTGCCGTGTCCTCGAGCGGCGGCCTCCTTGCGTTCGACATCATATATGGCCTCTTTGCGGCGGGTATCCAATCTCTCTTTCCTGCAACCTTATCAAGCCTGACAACAGACCTGAAGAAGACAGGGGTTAGAGTCGGGATGGTGTTTAGTGTCGTTAGCTTTGCTTGCTTGACCGGACCACCACTGGGAGGAGCTCTCATCCAGAAGCGAGGCGGCGGCTACCTATACGCGCAGATGTTCGCTGCTAGTGTACTGGCGTGCGGCTGCCTGACACTGATGGCTGCTCGGTTCAAGAAGACAGGACTACAATTCCGGGCAAGAGTATAGTGGCCGAACCAATGGGTCGATAGATGCTCCTCGGTCAAAGAAACCTCGTTCTCGAGCTGGCTATGCAGCAGCCGTATCGCCAGGAAGAAGTGACCTGGATTGTTCAGACAAGGTAGAGCTGTCTAGGGGCTCTCCCCTTCACGACAATTATCTGGTTCCCAGGCTGGTTTCTCTGGAGCGCTCACCTTCGTTGGATGAATATGAACAACGTCGAGAAATTTGCCAACAGCACTGGAGGCACGACATAGACTAGATTCACACGATAACACGTTGGAAGTTCCAACTATCTCTGGCCCATAGTGACAAGCGTCATTGAGTCTTTCCGACTGAAGCCGAGTTTTGATCTTGATGTTCCAATTCCTTTCTGTGAGCATGTTCTGGAAAACCGGCCTCAGTGCTTCGATGACGTTCGTGCAAGCCAACAGGTCTGGCGTGAGAAGGCCGGCAGCCACCATTACCGGTCTTGAAGGCAGAGCCTGCTGGTAAGTTACGCTCTGATGCCAGAGTCCGCCATGTGGCATTGAAGTTTTAAGCGCACTGTGGCCCCACCTGTCAGGATCCGTGCAAACTTTGAGCACGCTCGTATGGCTCCTGTATGCCTTGGGGAGAGCCCAAAGCTTCAACCGGAAGTTTCCGAACCGCGTTGGTGAGCTGCAGAATGGAAGTTTCTTGGGTCTCATATTCCGAGCTTTTGGTGTTCCCAGACTGGGTCTCGAATCCGGTGCGGACGACGGCAGCTTTTCTTTTCTAGCTACTTGATGCAACCCCTTGGCTCAATATGGCAGTAAGGATCGATTTCCAAGGAAGCTGGTAACGCAGTTTATGTTTCAAGGTCTGCGGATGTTGGCATCACGCAGGTACCATGTGACTTAACGTTACCAGTATTCGGCAACTGAGGGATTTGTACGATTCCTTGGGTCGACGAAGGATCGCGAATTCAATCGGCCAGTGGCTAAAGAGCGCGCCATCCACCTTCCATTCGGCGGCGCAATATCTGCTCCTCCTGGACTTTAAAGGCCTTCACTTGTCCTTCGTACGCCGTTTTCTCTAGCCCTGGCAGAGAAGATAGCTGGAAGACTCAACATCCGAAGAAACGGGAGAAACAAAGCTCGTATTCAACCAGCTTTATGGTCGATGGACGGATGCAGGAACGCATTGCGTCTGTAACACAAGCGCCTGCATCCTGGCGGCTGAGTCAAGGTTGTATCCCCACGCCAAAGAGCTTCTAGGGGTTCCAATCGCATGGTTTTGTGGCACAAGATAATGCATCTACACCGCCATCACCACGCTCCTCCACTACTTTGCAATACTGCCAGAGAAACATCGCAACAGTTCGATGCTGTTGGAGCGTGGATGATTGGGCTAAACAACCAGTTCGGAATACATCCATGTGATCTGTCCAGATAAAGGGGCATCCTCCGGACCCCAGTCATTGTGTGATTCCTTACTTCGCCGCGATATCATGGCCATCATCTTCGACAAAGTCTGGGGAAATCATCACGCATCGCAAGGGAAATCTTCATGCATCGCGCCGTTGTGAGGACCACCACATCTCAGGGTACCTGCATTTCTGCCAGTCTTGCTGCCTCTCCTAAGAAGGTCTAAGCTCTATGTGTACCAGAGCCATTGAATTCTTCATTCATCGAACCTCGTTTAGGACAAAGTGCAGCATCAAGTCTCGAGATACTTGAGACGCACTCCTTCGGGCTCCCTTTGCGCTAACACATGTCACACGGGTCCAAGGCCAACGAAGTTCCCAAATTGAGGCTCTAGGACCGGTCACGAAGCGAAGCAGAAGATCATTGCTTTGCTGACATTATGCTATAACTCCATGCAGAGCTACCGGACTGCTCTGCGCAAGGATCTCGAGTAAAAGATAGCACTACACCGTTCTCATCATAAGCATCAAGAGAAGATTGGAGCGAGGGTCCTGCCCATAGAGCGCCTTCATAATAACAAGCCTCTACTATATGCGGAACGCAAATGACAGCGATCGGCGGTCAAAGAAGATACAGCGCTGTATATGTCATGTGGTACGAATCAGAGCACCTGATTGTCCAGCTGTACGAATATCGGGAAAGCATAAGCTCTTAACTTACCGTGGCTCCGGAATTTCCAGCGCCGCCATCAGGGGACTCGCCCAACATCTGTGCCACGTGTCTGTGTGTCCTCCCAGTCATATCCTTTGGGCTTTCTCACCTCACACGATGTAGTATCTGATGCGCCAATAGTCCGTCTGCGAATCCTTCTCCGCACGGTGGACGTCAGAGAAAAGAGACGATACTGGCTTTGTACCGGGACATGGCACAAGAATCAAAGCAAGGCTTTCTGAGCAGTGTCAATTGTACGAATGCAAGGCACGGACTCACACAACTGGTATATGATCACAAAGCTAGAATATTGCCAGCGAGGTAGCATATGGAGCTTTGATGGCCACTCGAAACATCATAGGGCTCTTGATATAAGATCATGGCCAAGGTACACCTGTCTTAGCATCCATCATATCGATTGAAAAATCTGGAAGTCAGCCAAGTCAAGACTCGACGACGCTACATCATAACAAAGACCTCTATACATCTCCTTCTGCAAGTCATCCAATCTGTCAAGCGAAACCGCGACAGCCCTACAATGCCTCCTCAAGCTCAGCCATCTGGCAACAGAGCCTCTACCGCTTTGGATCCCAAGCACGAGCTCTGTGTGGGAGGGCTAACGGTGAAGCCATGTACCACATGTGGCGGCAATCCTACTCGGTAAATTCCGTCTAATGCTTGCTCGTCCTTGACCGCTTCCTACACAACGGTAACTGGACTGACGCTGTATTTCTAGAGTGGTATGCAATGACTGCAAAGGGGTCGGCGTCCATACTTTCCGGTGTCCCCACTGCAACTCCCAGAGCCCCAACGCTGGCCAGCGCGTTGTAAACGCGCCGGTTGCTGATCGGCGGGGATATGGCAATAATCTGCGCAGACCTAGCCAAGGAGGAAGCAGCGGCGGTGTTGGCACTCTCGGTATGGATGCGCGATAGTCAGTCTTCCGAACGACAGGAAGCCTTGCGATGCATGTGGTCACATGGTGTGGAAAGACCAATCATGTAATGCATAATGTGGGCGAAGATGATGCATTTTGTACGACGTGAACGGCTGTTCCACTAACCACTGTCATTCCTGGACCTCTTTCGTGGTGGATGACACCGCCTTGTCTTGGCAAGAGGCTTCGGTGAAGCTTTGGTACTTTGGATTGGATCTTACGAAATGAGAGCCGGATCTGGATTTCAGCGTGCGGCGCGCACGGTTTATTGATTGGAACGCCGGCATCAGGAAGGTTTAGCTCAATCATAGAGCCTATTCATTCTTTGCATCTCATATGATCGCCGGCACTAGGCTAGTACCAATCGGTTTTTCTATCAACGCAGCATGATGTATCCGTCACTCTCTTGGTCTGGAACATGATCGAGTAGTAGCGAAGGTCCTCGAAATACACTTATAATCTGCCATTCTCACCGACATGCGACAGTCCACCAAGCCTCGATCTATCAGCAAACAATTCCACATACCAATATAAGTCCCGCAGTGATATCACCTCACCATATTCGACATTTGCCGTCTTTGTCTTCAACTCCCTGTCCTCAAGCCTTGGTTGGGCACGTTGCCTCCCTCTTGTCAATGACTTACGCAAGGTACTGTCCTGGACGACATGAGCCTACAGTAAAACATTGGCAGCGACTCGAGCAATAATTCTTGCGACAAGATCTCCATCTCAGTTACTTGCCAATACACCTCTTTCGTTCTCGATCATCTCCTCGATCACTTCTTCACCAGCTCTTTCTCGTTCCACTCGCCCCTCTTTCTCGTTGAATACCTCGTCGCCTCCTGCATCTTCCCTTTTACCTCCTCCCTTTCCCCTTCCCTCGCGCCCCGTCATCCCAATCTCGTCGCCATCGCCCCGATCAGTCAATTTCATAAGCCCCTCTAGCGATCCACAAACTCCTCTACCTCATTCACATCAGCACAAGTATCTGCGTCATTCGCAAATATTCACAATAACCAGCCACTGCTATCCGATATCTCAGCAACGAGTACTAACACAAGTTGTATCACAACGAATCCAACAACTCCTTTCACCTGTATGCCCAGAACTCGATACTCGAACAATCCCGCGCCATCTTCGCACCCCTTCTTCGCCTTCGCTCTCCGAGTATTATGTCTTCCCCTGCTCCGTGGTCTCATATCGCTCCCGGCGCGGTCAGCTCGCACTCCTCCCTGCTCATTTCTTCCACCATCAAAAGCCGACCCATCAAGCCCCCGACCGCACCCCCCCCAGCTTCCAATACCACCCTACCACCCTACCACCCTACCATTTTACCACCCTATTGCCTATGTATGCAGCTTTAGGGAGAAGCGAAATGGCGTATGTTACTCTTCCCGCATCAGAGAGGTCACGAGAACGGTCATCCCTGGAGAGATTCCCTCTGCAAGATCTCAAGATGCAGAACCCTCCATTACCTCATGAGGTTTAGTATCCTATCCCATTTGCGCTGGCGGGGTACAAATCCCCGAGGCCGGCTGGATCAATCATCGAAAATGCGCTGTGCATCTTAGAAGCAAAACATGTGACGGAAACAATGAAGGACCGAATAAGCAGTTTACGGCCCATTGGCGAAGCGGCAAAGTCTCGAGGAGATATCAGTGACATAGCTAGCGATCCTCAAGACGCAGCAAGCGAAGCGCTCCCGCAAGGCTTATCAACAGAATTCGCACCGTACCGGACTTATTCAACCGTACACGGCCCCCCTCCCCTCCTCACCCCTCCTCACCCCCTCAACTCCGCCCTCCTCCTTCCACTCCCCCCCGCCTCAAGCTCATAAACCCCCCCCTCCCCCTCCAGCTCTTCCCTCCTGCCCTCCCTTCCCCCAATCCTCAACTGCCTTTTCCCCGCCCTCCCCATCTCCCCGTCTGCCAGCTCCAGCCTCTCCTCCTCCATCCCGGGCCCGTAACCGTGGCTGTACCGCAGCGGTGCCGTGCGGCCGCTGTAGTCTGTTGCTGGGGAGAAGGGGTCGGTGGTTGTGGTGGGGTGGTGAGTGGAGCGGCGGGCGCGGCGGGCGCGGTGGTAGATTATGGAGGCGTAGATGAGGGAGCCGATGAATGCTAGCCTGGGGGGGTTAATTTGGGTTATGGAGCCCGCGCTGAGGGAGAAGGAGGAGTGATGGGGGCGACGCACAGAAGAATAATCGCCTCGAGATCCCCACCTAGGAAAAACGCCAGGGGGTTCGTCGCGCCCAGCCCGTCTTTGAGGGTCGCTAGCCGCACGACGTAGATGATGAAGACGACGGTCCAGATGGTGCTCTTGACGACTTGCAGGACGAGGTAGGTGCCGGGTTCGAGTCGGTGGCGGGCGAAGAGGATGATTTCCGAGATGGAGAGGAGGATGCAGATGGTTTCGAAGAACATGTAGATTATGGCGATGCTGTGGTATTGTTGGTTAGTTGGCTGGAGTGTGGGGGCTTCTTTTCTGGGGGTGCTGGGAGAGGATAGGTGGGAGTGGGGTGCAGGGAGAAGGGGGGAAGGATACCCTAATGAGGTGCCGACTTTGACACTTGCGGCGAGGAGGCCGCTGACGCTGATGATGATGATCATCAAGAGGAGCTGGATTGTCCAGAAGGGGATGAGGACGCGTTTGAGCCATGGGGAGGGGCGGGGCGGGTTCTTGGTAGAGGGAGGCATTATGGCTGGGGAGGTGATTCGTAAGGAGGAATGATGGATCGGTGATCCGGAATCACAAGTAGCAAATTCTTGTCTCCGGTTCTTGTCGAGCGATAGAGCACGCGGAGGAGACTATGAGAAAACCGCGACCCGCTGGGATGGATTGCGAGATGAGGGAAGAAGGACGCGAAAGAGAGGTCGCTACAGCATTGAGAGAAGTATGATTGTAGAAGAAGATCATGTAGATATCCTAGTATGGATCACTCTAAAAAAACGCAAATCAACCTGAGCAACACACTTCTGAAATATGGGTATGGAAATAATATAAGTTTGGAACGGTACTTCAGGTAGTCTTGGTCTTCACCCGTGCATGGAGTATCGAGACGTTAAGCGCATCGATCACGGCTCCTTCCCGTCTCCACATTGGTCCGGGAGAAAGTAGCCTCATGCTGTCTCGGAAGCTCCTGATAGCTAGAGGTTGGTTGATCGCAGACTTGTTTCAGAGCGTGATCGAGGTTGCTATTTTTGGGATGCGCCAAGGCTGTTTCATCTTGCGATGGTTGATTTTGACAGACACTTTCAGGCCGTGCGTTGCATACTCTGTCATGCGAGCATAGAAGTACATTACCAGTAAGATGAAGAACGATGAGGGATAAGAAAAAGACAGACCTACGATTCATCGGCCAATCTTGAATGGTCAGAGAACAGGGTCACGTTTTTAGGTTGTGGACGGCCATGAAAGCCCTCTGTTCGATCTGAGCAATTTGAAGCCTTGGTATCTGGATGTGTGAAGCCTGCCGACGAATGCGGGATCGTGATAACTTCTTTGGCAGTGCCTACGACTGATATAGCACGAGGCCATAACACCTATAATTGTGTTGTAAGATGGCACAAGCGCATTGCCATGATGATTTCGGAGTCCTGGTCCAACGCCTTGCTCGAATCAAAGAAACGTTGAACGGTGCGCCCTTCCACTCCAAGGTCAGTGAGGGCCCATCCCAGCACGCACTGCCCTAAATCTGTTGCAAGAAAACTCCTTTCCCATCCGGTCCATTTTGAGTGAACGAGTCCCAACCCTTTATATTCTTGGCTCTTCCCACTCTTACATGCCAATGCCATGGATTTCCTTACCAGTCTACAGACCCATTCCCGCGTAGCGCCAAAGCCCGAAAATTCCTTTATCATCCACAGCGTGTTCTAAATTTCGAGGCCACAGCCTCATGCCTTTTGAGCCGTCTCCTCATACAGGTTCTTCTTGACCACCTCCACCCATTCTTCCACTCCCCATCTCTCCTCCTCTTTCCTGACCGCTCCCATAAGACATCTCTCCACAGCACTCCCCTTTCGAACCCTAGCGCCTTGATCGCCACCCATCGCAAAATCCAGGGGCCGCCCCTCCTTTGCCATGCTCAATTTCATAATCTCCATCCTCGCAGCAGCGTACGGACTCTCCCCCAAAGCGGCAAACAGTAGCGTCACTCCCAGTGCATAGACGTCTGCAGCGGAGCTAGGCAAAGTCGGTACGCCTGATGAGGTAAGCGACGAGAGGAGTTCAGGAGCGGAATAGTCAGCTGTCAGGGCTGTAATCTCTGTTGGGGTGGGGTCGTGAGTGTGAAGCGATGACGAGAAGTCGCAGTATAACGGCTCGTGGAGACCGGACGGTGTGGGGCGGAGGAGGATGTTCGCGGGTTTGATATCGCCATGGATACACTTATTAGCATGTAGAAAAGAGAGTCCGGTGATAAGATGAGTGGCTAGCGTCGACCATTCAGGCAGACCAACAATAGGGTCGAACATTGTCTGGATGGAGAAGTTGGTGCGTGCGGATGCAGCGGCGGCTTTTGTGTAAGAGTCGAGGTTGAGAGGAAAGGGTTCGAGAACAATAGAATGCGTAGACAACTCGTAGCCATGGAAGGGAACAATGTATGTGGATGAATTGCGGATGGAGTGGAGATAGGTTAGAACACGAGCTTCGTGGTGTAGTATGTTGTGGGCGTCGCGACGAGAGGGTGACTTGATCGCCAAGGCGACCTGACTGGTGTTGGCTTTGGGCCCGCTGACGGGTGAGTTCGGAGGCGTGGGAAGCGCGGATGAAGTGGGAGTGACTTCATGAGCGCGGTAGACGACACTCCAGACACCGCGACCGTATTCTGCATGTCTCGAAGTGCTGGTATCCTCAAGCTTGTATGCTTCGGCATAAGGCCGCGGTATCGTCTCTACCCACGTAAGCTCTCTCTGGACCGGGCCTTCCTTGGCCTCCGCCAAGTCGTGATCGGGTGAATCTGTATGCACCTCGTTCAAGCTGACCAGACTTATGGTCCCAGCACTCGTAGAGGACCTTTTGCATTGAGGGCGTATGGGTGTACGCGGCGGGGTCATTGGCGCGACGGACTGCAGCGTGTGCATCGTATCGAGTGGAGAGCTGTTGGTGGTGATCGGAAGAGGGCGCTTGTTGAGAGGCATAGTGGGGATTGTCTGCAGTGGCCGTCGCGTGGGTGGGATGCTCGTGCTTGCTTGGAGCTCCATGGTAGATGCAGACCTTTGGGACAGACGTAGATCTGAGATATCAATCATCTTGCTGAGGCATCTAAATAGCGAGATATATGCGGCGGCGCGTCGAGTCGCTTGTTGTGAGTCCGAGAGAGACTGGAATGTACGGCATGGTGTGGGAAAGAAACGTGCAGAAGAGTAAGACGATGAGTGGGCAGAGAGGGCTGCCTGGGAAGGAGCAGAGGACTGGTTCGACCGGATGAGAGTCATTCTCACTTATTGAGCCTTGGCGACGCAGACATCCGGCAACCGATATCATTGCCCACGTGGATCCAGATAAGGCTGTGGAAATCATCACAATTTGCCTTCCCGATTCAGATAGCTTGATCCTTTGTGCCTCTTGCATTTGGCCGAACAGGTTCAATATGGAAGGTTCATTTCCGGACATCTTCAGCTAGCCTCTGCTTCGCGCGTCGACCAGTTCGTACTGGGCATCTTTGCAGCATGTTGTGTTGACCGACTGTCGTTAGAGGCCGGAGAGGCGTGGAGGAAGGTGACATCAACGCTTTTGAAGCGCACCGAGACAGGCTGTTTGGTTGGTCAATCGTACACGTGACACCTGTTGGATAATTGACTACCGGATGCGTTTAGCCGGCTACTGTACGCTTGCTCACCAAACTTCGATTTCCTCTCCAACCAGGTATACATCGTCACCATCCACGACCGCCTCGGATCCACCATATCGCAGCTCCGAAATGACCATTGTCAACACTTGCTATGACTGTGTATCAGTCCGTCGGTCATTCACACTGACAGGAGATACGGGCGTAGATCCGCCGGCGTCTTGGCATATATAAGCTCTCAAACGGGCGCGGCGATTGCATCTCTGGGCGGTCATTAGATCAAGCTTCGCCTTAAGAGGGCTAACAGCCCCTTACTCCTTTGGGCCATACAACACCAGCTGCGCAACGGCGCTCTAGAATGACAGCTGACAAGCCTCCTCGAGATAAGGAATTGAATCGCTCTTTACGCCACTTGAATTACCGGGCTCTACTACTAGCGCTAGAAATCAGGACAGATCGGAGGCTAAAAGAAATTTCATATATATACTTGCACTTCAACGATGGGGCAATGCCCGCGGAATCTGATGGCTGGAAAATTCAGGAACAGACCCGAAGTCATGGACGACTGAAAGCTTCTCTTTCGAAAACGCTCACTGTTGCCACCAATGCTTCAATTCTCGCGACCCCTGGACGGAAGGCTGCCCTACAGAAGCTGCCCCTAATCATTCATCTAGAAAAGCTCGTCGGCGAAGAGGGATGAAATACCGCGCTTGGCAAACTCTTGATAAGGTCCCTCGAAGGTCTTTCCAACCTACGTCTAGTTATTAGAGTCTGGATTGGAAATAGATACTATAGAGCTCAAAAGTCCTACGACGCGTATATTTTGTGAAGCCAAGTATGGCGGCGAATTGAATATGTCGCGGCTGCCCTTACAGATCCTAAAGGTGTCGATGTTGCCATGTTATCTTATTTGTCAATACCAATGGGATTACGGACCCTGGACGCAGAGCGAAAAAGACGGGTATGGAGAGCTTTGGAAGCGGAAGCTGTTGGGTGATTGGTCAACGAAGCATACCTCCGTTGATCGTGTAACATGGACTCAACATGACCGAGTTCATTGACTGCGTTTCGTACAACCACACGTTGGAGACCTGGAATGAGTTGCGTGTATCACCATGAATTTGAGCGTTAGCATCGTCACCGGAAGACGGTGGAGGTCGCTGTACCGACAAATTGCTTGATCGAATCGATACTAAGACAACGTTCTCGCTTGTCTCGATCAGCGCGGTTGCAGTCTAGCCCCTCAGCACGAAGATGTCTGTCCTGATTCACGCCAGATACTTGTGTAAAAGTTCTTGCGACTGGTCATCGGGTTTATGTGGGATATGCGCCTGGGAGAAGATATTCACCGTGGGCTTGAGCAGACACATCAGCGCTGGAGCCTTGGCCTGGCGTTGCCACGCCTAGGATCGATTGTTGGAATATCATAAACGCCTCACGGGTTTCGGTTTCCGAGTCTGCAAAAAAGTGTCGTTCGTTCAAATAATCTTCGGCTGTCTTTCCTCTAGCGTCCTTATGGAAGACGTCAAGCCCAGCCAGGTCCAGATTTGCAAGTGTCTTCAGCGTGATCGGCGATGCAAACAGAGCTGCCTCATGGGCCAAGTTGCGATCCTCCTTTGTGTGTGCTTTGCAATTGGCACCACGCTCGAGGGGCATCTCTAGTATCTCATGATGATCGAAAGAGACTGCAAAGCTGAGGGCTGTGTCCCGCGATGAGTAATTAGCAGCGTTGACGTCGGCGCCTAACTCGATGAGCCGGCGCGAGATGCTAGTGTGCTTCTTGAAGATTGCGTTCAATAAAGGCGTTTCCCCGTCTTTATCCCTGTGGTTGACATCGGCCCCTGCACCATGAAGAAGATCAATGAGCTCAGGCTTGTCGTGACGCTTGCAGATGGCCTGCATGCAAGTTGTCCCGAAAGTTTTATTGACAGTGTGTACGTCGGCTTTCCAGTCGAGGAGGGCAGAGCAAACCTGTCGACTGCGAACGAAATGTAAGCAGCTATCGCCAGATTTGTCGCAAATGTTTGGGTCGGCTCCAAAGGCGAGTAATGTATCGACGGCCCGTCGATCGTTTCGAATGGTCGCCCAGGCGAGCGGTGTACGGCCTTGGCTGTCGATGGAGTTTGTTGAGGCTGTCGAGATCTCAAGCTCCTCCTTGAGGTTCTTTCTGATGATTCCAAGAACTACTTTGTGTATAGTTGTGAACTGTCTTGTCTCCATGAAGTCCGTTTCAGCTAGCATTTGCCTAATAGCATGGGCGTCTTCGTCTTCCAATTCTGCAGACAGAAGGCGTTCGCCTATAAGCTCACACGGCTTGTACCCATGCAAGTCTGTCATATCTTGGTTGCTGCCATTTTCGACTAGGAACCTATATAGTCGTGGATGCTGGGCGGCGTAATTCAAGGCAGTTTCCCCAAGCAGATTGACGTCAAGTGGTGAAGCTTTGCCTTCAGAGAACATCTTCTGGATTGCGACGATGTTGCCATGATTCGCATGCATCCATAGTAGATGCTCCCAGTCCATGGTTCTTGGCATCCGTAGATTGAATCTGGTCCCGTAAATAGGGGTATAGTCCATGGTGAAGGACAGGTATTTTGAAGCCAAGTACCACGGAAAATTATAATTGAAGTTGAGCGACGTAGCTCTGGCTTTGAGACAGCTGTGCTCATTGCATGTCGGCCCAGTGCTGGTGTACTCCAGGATAAAGTGGCCCAAGACACTGGTCAGTAGATGTGGCACCATGAAAGTCTTGCGAAAGTGGCAGCAGCAACTACACCACGGCTTGCACTTTTCACTTGCTGCCTGTGTTATCTGCCATGATAGTTTCATTGCAGACCTTCCAGATATTGGTTGAGAGGTGGCCGTGGTTACTTCTTGTGTGCGCGGTGCAGCAGATCCTAACAGTATCCCATTATTATCCGTAGGTGCTCCTGATCGACAAGCCCTGTCCTCGATTGTCGCCATTCTCTCTAGCAGAAGTGCAAGACTATCTGAGTTCGCCTCTCCTAACGAGACGCAAGTATTGATAGATTGACGCATGCCTTGCGTTGAAGACCTATACGGACTTGCAAGTTACTTCATCGATCACGAGTGGTTGAGTTGCTGCTTACGCTGTTAACACTCCTAATGCATAGTTGATGGTCACCCAAGCATCCTTCAAATCCCCTAGGATCGTTCTAATCTTTCCTTTATTCTGCATCCAAATTGCCCTCGCCTGTGTCCCATCTTTGAGCTTGGAGATCAGGGCATGAGGGGCTGAAAGCAAGCGATTGATCTCTTCAATTTTATCGCTTGCCTTTTCGACTTCTTGAGCGAGAATCTGTCCGCGGGCCTTCAATGTTGCATCGTCAATTTCCTCCACCAGAGTGATAGTCTGTTGTAGCAGAAGCTCAAAGCGTTCAAGCTCTGCTACCAGGGCGCCGATCTCTTGAGGGGCATGTCGATAGGTAGCAAGTTTCTTGAGTGCCTTTGCCCCAGCTTGGGCTCCGCCGATGACTGCAAACAAACTAGATGTAAAAGATAGAGGATCCATAGAAGCTGGACATCCAACAAGACGACTTCTGAGTGAGAAACAGTATTGCGAGGTAATCACTTGAAGAGCAATGCGTCCCAGTGCATCACGGGACAGTCATTCTAGAAATAGAAGATGGCGCCCGCCGCCATGGCGACAGTCAATACGATGCCGACAAGTGAGGCAAACGGACGATAGTCTAGGAGCCCAACGCAATCAGAAAGAATGCTTAGGGCAGTGATCCAATAAGAAAAAGCCTACGAGCATCACGCCAGCCCACCACCCAGCGCAATGCACAGAGCCATTTCTACACCGGCACACAGCCCACGCAACCGAAGTTCAGGCCGACTTTAAGGATTGCACATCTGATAAGCGTATTCCAACACCAAGTCCAAGCCTCGAACACCATAAGTCTCAAAGACGCTCTGGCTATAAGGCCTGGGGTAGTCGAAGAGAAAATACGAGCCAACATGATTCTTCAGCATCACAAGAAACCATGTGTTAGTAACGTGGGGGATCCAATCATATCAGCCTTTGGTTGTACGATGATCGCCTGCGCGAACCTTCGCGCGCATGCATTGCCTCGATTCGGAGCAATGCCCCAACATACGCAATCGGTGTGATGAATATTGATGTTTTTGTGTAACCGTAAACTTGTTCCGCATCTCGAATCTTAGCGGCGATTAAAATATGAGGTACCTGCTACGAAGGAGTGCATTCCAGGGAAGCCGACCCGGGCGTTTCGTGTAGGTTTGTAAGATGTGACTGATAGAAGTGGACGTAATAAAGGCAAGCATAAGAAGTCCGGCTTGGGCGACCGAATTTATCACTCAAGAATCCTGCACTTGTCCCTTTCGATGGGAGATACATGGTGTCAATAATGCTGATTCCAGTCCAAGAAGAGAGCTGGCTGATCTTCATTGCGCCAATCAAATCTGTTCCCGCCGTCTCACCGCAGTCACAAGTCTTGGCATCCGTCATCTTGTCGAGCTTCCCCTTTTCATGGGGGCAATAGAGCGGACTCTGATCGCTGGCATCGAGCTGGCTCTGTTACCTACAAGGAAACAGTATGAGGTTATATAGTAAATCTGTATCCGACGGCAAGCCAGCAAGCAACACTGGCCCAAAGCTATCGACAATCTCCTCTCAGACAAACTTGAGGAAGCAGGTTGGACTTATGGCGCCCCTTTCGCCGACATTAATTGTTGGTGAAGAAGACTGGCGAGACAGCTATGACCGGCGAAAACAAGAAGCGGAGCCCAACAAGCTTCCTCAGCACCACAACGACATTCAGATGGATGACCTCGAGACCCTAGATTTTTATCTCGTATATCAAAGGAGCGTGGTCGAGAGGAATTCGGAGCCCCAAAACCCAAGAACTGTACCCAATCACGATATTATTGTACGCTATTAAAGATTATGAATGCTGCACTGGTCTTCAGTGTGATCAGCGAGAAGTATGTTGTCGACTCGCCTGGGTTTTATACTGTTGTTGCTGGTCTCGTTCCCAGCCTTACTGTTGCCTATGGTGCCTTGGCTCTTGCTTTCTGTATACTTCTTAGAAAGCTTAAAGGCGAAGGTAATGCCTGTACATCTTTCCAAACGTCGGCCAATGCATCTGCATTGCTTAAACAAGTGCTCCAGGTTATTTTCATTCGAGGAAGCGTTTGATCGAGAAAATACATTATCTTACAGCAACTCGTCAAATCGAATCGTCCTAAAGGTTTCCGATCATTTGCATAACTTCGATCCCAATACTCTTATGGTAGATTCTAAGTTCATGTCCCACGTACCCTCACAGACTAGACATTATCAACCGAAAGCTTTTTCGGGCTCTCTGATCAAGCTATAAATCCAAGGAGGCGAACAACGCTCGGTTGCCTCGTTTCTCAGCTCACCGCGGCAATGTCTATGGGCTCGTTGATTGGATGAAGATGCTCGATGAGCCACTAGAACACTGCAGCGCTAGGACCAATCTGAATTCTATGCTGACACTGATCCTGTATTTATGTTTCCGCCTTGTCTTGCATTATTGACAGCCATAGGTTAGGGTATGAATTACAACCTTGTTCTTCGACCTACTTTAAAGCTGCGAGATGCCCATGATTCTTGGCTTAGCCGGTCCGGGCATCCAAAATTGGATACATGTAGCCACTTTATTGCTCCGTTCGTGCCGCCAGTGGCAGCACAACTGGCATTGCTTTCAAGCGCCAAGAAACTTGCAACGACGATAGAGTACATTTATATCGCGCGTCAATCACCCAAATCACGCGGTTGTGAAGCGATCGTCACTCGAGTCTCGATACAAGATGATCTTCGCGCAATTATCTGACAACTTGGATGTCTTAAATCTCATTTCTGCCAATCTAATTGTTGGTTCATTCGTCTCTCAACTGCTCTTTGGGTCACTCTCCTGCTATATCCACCTCTGACTACTCAAGAGCTACCGTTGACAATCTCAAGGCAGGCCACATCAACAATATCAAACCTCACTCGCGCAGCAGGATGCTATCAAGAATGTTCATATTTTCGATGGCTAATAGGTACTCGAACTAAACACTATCGTCATTGACGGAGGCTACATTGGGAGTGACATAATCGACGCAAACCACATTGACGGCACAGACTATACTCTTCTACTAGGTCTAGTTGGCAGCCACAGCTATCCTGTTAACCTCATGCGGCTCGCAGACCTCACCCGATACGGCGTCACCCCTGCGTTGGTGATGTCCTGTCCAATACCCTTACTCTGCGCGTCTTTACGTAGCCACACCGGCGTCGCAAACATCCGCGCAGGCAGTCTCCCGGCAGCCGCAATAAACAGTATCCACGATAAATTCCTCGATCTGAACGCCAGCATCGCGATGATCGAAGTCTCGCAAGCACAAGCCTAGACAGACAAGCAGCTCGTTTCCAGTGCCGACTTCATCAAGCTGATCGCCGAAACCCCAGGCCTAAGCCAACACATTCTAACCGCCACCACGCACGCATCGCATGCGTGCCACAAAAGCATAATCTACCACATCAGCGACTACGCCTCCCTCGCCTAAGCCCTAGTCGCCAGCGCGGACCAGATCCACCATGCGCCTCTCGGCAAAGCGCTCGATTTCGGCACCGCACAGAGTTTCTCCGGTCAAAACGCGACGCAGTGCCCACGCTGACGATGATGTCAGCCATCACAAAAGCAATAGCAAGAGCTGCTGGGAACCCGCATATTTCCTTCGCAGCAGCGAACACCAGCGTCGCGCTCCTGCACTCGGTCGCGGTGCCGATTCTTGCGGGCACGGACGCCTGCGCAGGTCCCGTTCGGGTCGTCGCTGCATCGGGAGCTGGAGTTGTTGATGGGGGCGGGACTGAGTCCCCTCGAGACGTTGCGTGCTGCGACATCGCGCCCGGCGATGACGTGGGCTTGCGTGATGGTGGCGTGGTTAAGGTGGGGAAGAGGGTGGATTTGGTGTTGGTGGAGGGAGATCTCACGCGGAATGTATCGGTGACGAGAGAGTTGCGCAGGGCGTGGGTTAAGGGCGAGGAGTTGATGTGAGGATTGGATGCTTAGGCATGAGCTGGGGCTGTGCCGTTTGAAAGGATAGCAAAACGCGAGACAGTAGCTCGAAAGACAAGTAGGACAAGAGACTTGCAGAAATTGCTCAGCATTGTCAAATATGTGCTAAATTAAAGTAGAGCCAAGTCAGTCAACACCTTCGAGTTCTTGAGCCCATTCTTTCAATGTCGCGGCTGTAAATTTCGTAATAGCATCATCCGGGCCCTTGTATGCAAGCCGCTCAGACTTAACATCTTCTAACAATCGGATAGCTTCGCCAGTGTCTCCCTTCTGCTTGTATGTGAAGGCTAAGCCTTCGCTGAACGATACCGTAAATGCATGGAATGCATGGACGTCTGTCATGTCGCTGTCTAGCGCTCGCTTACTCACGTCTATTGCTTGCAGCTCCCAATACTCGGACTGGTCCCAGAGCTGTTGTGCGTAGTACATCCTCGCGATGTTATGCATACAGATTATCGTCTCCCAATCCTCTTCGCCTAGAACGCGGTTATACGCTTCCAACAACGTAATGAATAGCTGCTGGGCCTCTGCCCATCGTTTCTGCTCTTTGTATGTCGTCGCAAGCCACATCATGTTGTCTAATGTCTTAGGATGTTCGCTGCCATGCGTCCGCCTCAACTTCTCTATTAATTTCAGCTCTAGCTCCTCGGCCTCATCGAATCGTTCTTGCGAGATGTAGAACGCTTCGAGGTCGTGCATGGCAAGTATCGTGTCTACATGTTCTTCCCCTAAAGCTCGCCTTCTGACTTGTAATACCTGCACTTTAAGGCTTTCAGCCTCCTCAAGCCGTTTCTGTATCATATATACCTTTGCAAGATTCTCCACGCTCCTGATCGTAGAGTGATGTTCATGACCTAGCACCCGCTTTCTCAATTCCAAGAGTCGCAATTCGAGGTCTTCAGCTTCACGTAACGAGCCTTGATCTCTTAGAGCGGCTGCAAGGTTTTCCACGTAGCCCATCGTCTCTGGGTGCTCTTCGCCTAGCACACGCTTCGCTATCTCGACCACTTGCAAATGCAATCGCTGAGCTTTCTCGAATTCGTCAAGCCCCCAATATGTTGCTGTCAGTCCGTCCATAGTCAACAATGTCCTTCGGTGGTCCTCGCCGAACACTTGCTTCTCTACTTGCAGCACTTCAACTTGAAGCTGCTCGGCTTCCTCTGAACGTCCTTGCTCATGATATATTGTTGCCAGATATTCCATGGATATCAGTATGTGGGCATGGTTTTTGTCTAAAACTTCTTTTTCGGTTGCTAAAACCTCGATCTGTAGTTGTTCTGCTTCATCCCAGCGGTCTTGCTCTCCGTATAGGAAGGAGAGCCTATGAAGCTCGCTCAACGTGGTAGGATGTGTATCACCTAGCGTTTGTTTATACGACTCTATTACCTGTTCCTGTAGATTTTCTGCCCCTGTCCAGTCAGCTTCAAACAACAGAATATCTGCTAGTTGGCCCTTGAGTGTCTGTACAACAAGGGCCGAATGACCTAGCTCTGAAGTAAGATGGGAGATTTCAGCCTTCAACTGCGACTTGGCTTCGTCGACAATGTTATGCTCGCTATATGATTGGCCGAAGTTGATAGGGTCTAAACTGCCGTTGTCGTATAAGTCCTGTAGTATGCTATGGTGTATGATTGGAGAAGTACGCTTGATCTTTTCAACCTCGGCAAGCACTGTGTTTTTGGATAGCCTGTATTGCAGGAGCAACTCTTCGATCCTAAGATAAGTGCGCGCGGTGCCGAATCCCAGTCGAGAACAGACTAAAAGTTGCAGCACTATGTTCTGTACTGTAGCATTTTCGCGGTCCTGGGAACACCCGTATTTGTAAAAGCGTTGCTCCAAACAGGACGCCACACATTGTCGCAGTCGGAAATCTGCTTTATAGAAATCATTTATCGTTCGCGCAATCTGTACGTATTCAGCACCTTTGTAAATGTCTGTTCATGAAAGAGCTCATCGTACTGAGAAAGATTCGGAGAGATCAATGTCGGATTGGTTACCAATAGCAGCATGAATGGAAACAGTTCTTCTGTTGGAGTCTCTAGGATGGCCATGGAACAATTCATCAATGTCATACGCCCTAACAATTGGGTCTCGCGCAAGGCACCCCATGAAAACGTCTTTCAATAATTGCAACTCCTGTTCAGAAAGACCTGCACTGTGTTCAGCCATATCCGTGGCTAGGGTTGAAAGTCTGTCTTCGTTCTTTAACCCCTCGAGGTCGCGATGAGTGGAAGGCGCGGGAATGTCAAAGTTGATTCCTTTATCCAAGCATTCCTGGCCGAATAGTAGCCACAGACAGACCATACCGTAGGAATAGAGATCCATTCTAACTATCTCGGGAAAACGATATCCTCGATGGTGCCATTCCGGAGCATTCCATGGCCTCGATAACGGCATTCTTACGAATGAATCGTCATGTTCGAGCTGAACGGAATACCCGAGGTCTGAAACTTTAGCAACGTACTCGCCCGGTATATGTTCAAAGATGAGAATATTGTGCGGTTTGATATCCCTATGCACGATTCCTAGAACTTCATCAGTATGTGCCAGCATTTAATGTTGCAGCAGAACGATTACGATTCTTGTGCATATCACGAATTCCCGCGGCGATATCCTCACAGAGCTTCCACTTCTGCTTTGTATCTAGATCTTGGGCTGCTGGTGACTCGACGAAGCAGAACAGGTCTCCGTGTTTTGTTTTCTCGTACACCAGTACAGGCCAAACCATCCATTTCCCTGCGTGGGCATTCTCTAACAGTTCGGTTTTCTTATCGTGTGTCTCCAAATTACCTGTACTATCTCCACTCCCACTTCCATGGTCAACCCGCGGTTGAATGTCCCAGCAGACGCCTATAAGAGATATGACATTAGGATGACTTCGAATGATTGGGTTTCCTAGGACCAGGAGTTGCGATCTAAGAGCTTGGTATGCCGCTCTTTCAGCTTCTCGAGTAGAAGCACCTGGCTTGATACGGCCAAAAGCAAAGCTCAATGCGGCAGTCACCAGCGACTGGTGTACTTCAGCCTGTCCGCCAACACCCAGGGTTTCCAAAGCTGGCTGCCATGTGATTGGAAGAAAATCGATCTCCAGGTTCTGACATGTCTCCAATATTGCAATGAAGTCATTATCATCGAATGTATTGAAAGTCTTTGATACTCCAGGATTGGATTTGGTGTAGAGCCACGAAGCCGAGCCGTCGTACGTGTAGCGGGTTTGCAAAGTAGAGATTTTCTGAACCGAGAGCGGGGTTGCTGCTACAGACATGCTAAAAACATAGAAAGCAAATGTTACTGGAGTTCATTTATATCTCGCCTTATCATTACCAGGGGTACCATTACTATAAGTAGCTCTCAACATACGCAAAAAGAAGGCTTGAAGATACTGCTTAGCTTCATTGCATCAGGCTTTCTATCGTCATGATGGGTTGCGCCCGTGGATTGCGCCGGTGGGTCTCAGCGATACGGGTGATGCGCAGGTGACTCTTGGCGTACTCCCCAAATTTTCGGTGATGCTAATTTGGCCCGCGGGCCGGGGCAGGCCCTGGGCCAAATAGACCTCGCTAATGTGGCCCGTGGGCTGGGACATCGGCACCACGGCCCCGGGAGCCCCGGGCCTTTAATAGCGCCCGGAGAGGGTCGCCCCGGATTGCCGATGATTAGACAAGAAGAATTGCCTATATTTGCATATTAAATCTCTGCTTTCGCAGATATTATTGGTGTCGAATTTGATCTCCAATACAACATGACTATAACGAGGTAACAAGTCTAGATACAGGTTACGTTTTGGTGCAGAATTCGGTATATTCCCGGGCGAGGGATGCAAATACCGAAAGGGGCGCCTAAACCGATTGCCTTAATTGAATGGTTAGATCGGTGGTTAAGTAGGTGGTGGCATGACATGTGGACTAACAAACGTGGTTAAGTCCCATGTAATTTAGGTGTGGGTTCCATTCATTATTTTCCTTCTCGCCATGTCCATCATGAAAGGTCAAATTATCCTAGAATCCCACCAAAAGGATGATATATGCTTCATATCTCATAGCTGGCTAGACGATTATGCTTTTATACCACCGATAGGGTAAAATTGACACGAATGGCCGCGCCCCGTTTCTCCGTAGACTCAGTGATTCCATCGCCCGAGAAGGGACTCTGTAGACTACCATCTAAACAGCCCTTGACACACTCGGCGTACACACGACCCGCTTTCAGGCGCAAAGAAGAGAGATGATCTGCCATGAGCGTTTTCACCATCTTTCGCGGACTCCCACCTTCGCTGGTCAGTTTGCTCAAAGACCTCCACATACCAATCTCGAACAGAATCAATCCCAAACTATAGTAATCAAACCACGGCTCAAAGCGCTTGTCGTTCTCTAGATAGTCCGGATGCGAGTAATCTCTGTTTTCAAGGCTGTCCAGACCCTCCGTGAACACGTTGGCTTTGTCAGGACGACTGTGTACGAATCCTATGAGATATGGATCGCTCAACAGTGGGCTGGATAGTGTGCCAGAACGTAATGTTGGAGGCACATAGACTTTTGTGCAGTAATGACGCTTGGTGAAAGGCAAGTACAGTGGATGCAAGACTTGATGCCAGCGCCCATCGTGATCCGAGGACAGGCAATGCCGAGCGGGATTTTTGGTCGAGTAGTGCACTCAAAGTTTGAATCCGAGCACGTGGTCCTTGAATCCCAGTGGGAAAGCTATAAATGAGACCTAGCGCATGACTTTTAGGTTTTGAATCTTGGCAAAAGCCTCGACATCGTAGATTGCGGAAGCCGGCATCTGATCTGGTTGATGTTAGAAGCGTTGTTATCTCTTGTAGCCGCTGAAGAATGGTTTCATGGCGGTAAGAGTCGTCATATGTTCTCCATTCAATTAATACGCTCTGCTCTGAGTCCGATAATACGCTAAGTGCTAGGCCTATCGAGTGAAATTCTGCTCGACCTTTGAGAATGGAGTCGTAGTCTATCTCCAAAGAACCTCGAATTGGCAGTTCCACCGAGGGTTCCATTAACGTCTTGTGCTTTGTGTCGGCAAGACTCCGGATACCATGAACTAAACCGAACTGGGCGAGGTAAGCAAGGTATTCTGTATTGTCAGTACTTAGAAGCACAGTATCGAGAAAATTTCTGGCCTTCAATTGTTCTATAGAGCTAAGGTTACCTAACAGTGAAGCATTTAGTCGTCGTGTCGGCAGGGTTAGGCGGCGTCTAGGATTTCCTGTCGATGACTGGTAGCAGTCCAGCATTTGCTGGAGCATGGACAGCGTAGATATCGTTGTGTCGAAGTTTTCCAGCTTTTTCTCTGATCTCAACTCTTCTGTTGGCTTATGTAAATCAGTTACGAGGCCTAACGTCCATTGCCAGCTTCGAAATCGCTGCTTCTCGATGAGCAGCTCAGTCTTGGCTTGGCCAGAGTCCAATGAATTGGTAAGCATACTCAATCGTGTTTGAATTGGTTGAGAAAGAGCATGGAGGGTAGCAAACTGTAGCAAAGCCATGACACAGCCTGAACTTGGTCTTTCTCTGGGCGACAGTACAAGAATTTTCCGTATTAATTGCAGTATAAGCCTTTCGCTGACTGTACAAGATGGCTCTAATTCATTGGTAAGCCATTCATGCATTCCTTCGTTCGGTCCATCGCCGCAACGAAAATAATAGTATGTGCAGGGCCCAAATTTGAATTTCCTAGCCTGCTTGAAAGCTCTAAGGCCAGTAGGACCTCTCCTCATATATACCAGCACATAAGCTATTATGCATCCAAACGACCAAATGTCGCTCGATCGGTCGATGTCATGCATCTCATCATTCTCCAAATCTTGACACTCCGGGACTATTTCGTATCCGTTGCGTTCGCGGTACGGTGTTCTCGATCCGTCAGACTGAACCTTAAAGCGGGAGAGGCCAAAGTCAGCTAGGAGAAAGCGATTTCCTTCAACCAAGATGTTTTTGGGCTTCAGGTCATGATGACATCCAATGAGATCCACATCGAGTGTTGCTGCTGAAAAATGGTGTATGCTATGTAGGGCAGAAGCAATCCCGCTCAACGCAACAAAGAAGGATTTATTCCGCTTGAATGCTTCAGAGCGTTCTTCTGACATAAAATATCCAAGGTCGCCATCACTTGCTCGAGGAAAGATAAAGTTATGTGAATCTCGGTAGGTGTAACAGGAGAGCAGGCGGATGATATTCGGGTGTTTGAGCAGTTTCAGTAGCGAAAGGTTACGTAGCTCGACTTCATAGTCCTTAGCATGTGGTAGCAACTCCTTACGGATCAAGGAGGATACGCTTGAAGCTGACGAGATTGCTGAGCCATCACATATCCCTAACCTATGGTAGTCATCCTTCATCTTGACACTGTAGACAACTCCAAAGCCACCTTCGTCGAGACGTCGGTCCTCCGAGAATGGCAATATAATCTTAGATTCGAGGCATCTTGGTATTCCTGTACTTGACAGATGTGGAGCCGAGAATTCCCACTGTAATTTATGAAACTTTTCTGCACGAACATCAGGTAAGATACGCTGCAATGTATTGATGTCGAACGGTAGCCTGTGATCCAACTCTGAGGGCTGAAACTGATCCACCGTCTTAATGAAATTAATGATATATTCTGGATGGTCACCGAGAATTAGTATAGCAAAGATTCTTCTTGCGCCACCCATGATCGTCGTAACTACATCATCTTGGATCCCTTGTTGAGAAGCGCTGGCGATATGACTCCACATATCTTCAATCTTTTCTCTGGTTAAAAGTTGAAATAGAGAGTTCTGCGGGATGAAGGTACGGCATTCATGATTCTCCACACGAAGGCTATCTATGAGATCTTTCAATTCCTCCATGATGTTCATTCCATATAGGCAGGTTTGATTGACACTCGAGGTTTTCACGGATTCTTCGTAATTGATTGAATCTCTGTCTGTGGACTGTCAGAAGATGAGACAACTATATATCCTATTCCATGGGGTAGTGACACTTGCACACCTCTGTCAACTTGCGCGGAATGCTAATAGCCCATGTATCGTCGCAGTCCTACACCTGTGTGAGTGACTCTACCAGATACCTCTCTGTGAAATCGGAGCACAGCTCTCCTAGCTTACCTCGATTTCATAATCGCCATTGAACAAGCCATCCAATAGTATCTTCAGATCTCCTCGGTTGATGTAGCGCCTAGGAAGAGTTTGCTGGACAAGATTTGCCATTGCGACTTGTCAGTCACGAATGTTCGGAACTTTTGGGTCGCGAGGCGTCAGCCATGTTAAGAACCGGATCACAACAAGGCGTCAAGATGTAAGAATAGGCAGCCGCTCGCCTGACTAATTGATGCATCTGCAGTCTGGCATCAGGAATTCCATCCACTCAGGAAAGCCCACGTAGGCACGCCTGTGGGTTCATGGCCGTTATGCAGAAGTATTATCGCTTAGCGACGGCAAATTTGGAGAAAAGTCACATGACTATCAGCGTAGAAGCTGAACCGATTAGTGAGACAGACCTATCAGTGAGACAGGCGCGGAGCTCTAGACCTTATCGGGATACCTCGGGGCTTCTAGAGCTCGGCTGCTGTCTCACTGATAAGGACCTGTTCGAACTCGTTTTCGGTGGAAATTAGTCCTACCAATACACACGGTCAATTAGTACTATTTCAAACATCTAAATAGTACTGTTTAGTACTATCTTACTGTTCGAACTCGCATGCAACAGCGTCGATTAGATACTTTTGCACAATGCTAAGAGAAATAACGAGAACTCTTATCGCTATTAGAATAGACTTATTCTATGCTTCTCAATCTATTTTGTCGTTCTTATTTATCTTATTTATTTTCTCTATCTATTATAGATCGAAAAACAAAGAGGCTTACAGCTAACAAAAAGTTTTTGCGATCTCGATATATTTAAATTGCGACAAAGAAGCTTCTAATACTTTAAACAATGCTCGATATATAATTTAAGAACTTTAGAGTAGCATCGGCATTTCGGGTAACCGGCCCCCCAATTTCAAGATGCTAAGAAGGCTCGGGTGGCCCGGGGGGCGACGGGAAGCTTGCATTTGGGGGGCCAGAAAAGACTTGACAAAAAGTATAATTTTGATGTTCGAGATGCGCACGAACTCCCGCGACGCTTCGATTACGTCTTCACTTGTTACTCGCTCACACCATAGTAATTTAAGTGACAGAATCGAACGATTTGTGAGATTTCTATGCGGGAGCGACGTGCATCTTGGGAGAACTCTTTGTACGTAATTGACTGCGCGTAATTGACTGCGCGTAATTGACTGCGCGTGATTTATTGCGCGTAGTTGATTGCGCGTAATAGATAGTGCTTGCAGATTGCGCCTGACGAGTCTTAGCGACACGAGTAATGTCCAGGTGACGCTTGGCGTACCCCCCAAATTTTTGATAATGCCCGAGGCCTGCCCGGGGTCAACTGGACCTGCTAATGTGACTCCAGGGCTAAGATATCGGCACAACGGCCCCGGGAGCCCGGGGTCGCTAATAGGGTCCCTAGAGGGTCACCCCGAGTTGCCGATGAAGTATTATAAATTGTACAACTTTATCTTGTTTTGCAATTTTAGATCGACTCTAGCTTGCTTCTTTAAATAATATTTAATATCTTAATACAAAATTATTGTTAGAGCAAAGTTCAAATATTCTATATCAACAAAATAGAATTTTTTAAATAGAATATAAAAATTACAATTCTAAACGTTTGTTAATATTCTTGTATTATTTGCAATATTCTCATAATTTGCAAAAATATATATGAATATTATATTAAAGTTGCAAACAACTAGAATATTTTATATAAATTGTTTTTTGCAGTTGCAATAAAATTCTTAATTTATTTTAGATATATACATATATATATATATAAGCTATCTAATACTTTAACATAATTTTTAAAGAACAATTAGAATTTACTTGCTTTGCAAATACAAAAAGCAACAAATATACAATTAATAGACAACTATATCTCTTTTAGATACAAATTGTTTATAGCTTCTAGAATCTTGTAAAAATATAATATATTATATTAATTAATTGACAAAAAATTTCGACAATTAAACAAAAACTTGTCCTTTTGTTTTACAATATATAGATAGATATTAAGCTTCTCTTTTAATAGCACGCTTTATTACAAGTTCTTTAAAAATATATATTGCGTAGACTAATTACGTCGATTTGGAAAATCAAGTTTGATTCGAGAAATCGAATCGAATCTTAACAATTCGATTCCTAAAATTAAAATTAATAATTCAATTCAATTCCAAACTTTAGATCAAAAATCGAATAAAAAAATCGAATTAAATTGTCAAGACTACTATTTTTAGTAAATTTTATTATTTTTAGTAATAATTTAATTATTTTTAGTAACAATTAATTAATAATTTAATAGAAATAGTTAATCTATTTAAATTAATTAATAAATATATTAGAAATTTCTTTTTATAAATGCATTACTACTAAGCATTATCTAGCAATTTATAAAAAATCTAAATTTAAACTTATTTTATATTATTTTTAACATTCTTGACATTCTTGACGATTTGATTCGATTTGATTCGATTCCAAAATAGTTGAAATTAAATCGATTTTCGATTCGATTCCTAAAGTTGAATCGTCGATTTTAGAAGTTAGAATCGAAAATCAAATCGATAATTAATCTAATATTGCGTTATATATTTTTCTAACATTAAAAAGATTGTTAGAGTTATTCGAAGAATTCTAAATATACAAGAATTGTAGTCTTCTAAGCTGTAAATTAGATCTATTATATATCTTTTATCGAAATCTAAATCTGCGAAAACTAGTTCTCGAAATACAATATAAAAGAGAATTGCTTAAATTATTGTTGTTATTATAATAACAAGCAGTATACAAAGCATTTAAAGAAAAAGAAGACAACAAGTCTATTGTCGACAACAAGTCTATTGTCGACAACAAGTTAGCAATTTTTTTATAAGATTTGTAAATAATAAAGACAATAAAAAGAAATATAGACGTCGAATCTTATCGAATTCTTAGTAACTTTATTACAATTTTTCGAGATACTGTAACTCTATCGACATCTTATCGTATAAATATACTATTAATAGTATTAGAAACGCAATAAGCGTCACCGATTGTCTGTATTGTACTGCAGAAAATCGAGTTCGAACGGTAATGCAATTAGAACTATTTGGAACTAATTGCAGGAGTCAAATTAGTCCCGGTGGAGCCATCGGGACGAGTTCGAACAGGCCCTAAGTAGCCTGATAGGTCTGTCTTACTTATCGGCGGGGCTCAGGGGAGTATACCCAATCGGGTGATGATGCTGCAGTGCTCACAGCACCCCTTGTAACATAGACCCCTCAGCTAAGGTAGTTATCCTACATCAACTAAATCGCCCAATGCTTTGATATTACTGCTCTTTGAGTCATGCATGGTTGAGATACCTCTATCTCCCGCTTGTTTGGGCTTACAGTATATTACACACGTTCCTGGGGAGAAAACATAGTACACGGGATTAAGGAATTCATCGCAATGACGCTGCTGAATGGAGTTGATGCTATAGAAGACGACCACGCAGCACGGCGATCGAGCCTCGAATCCATTGCATTCCGTCTCTTTGTTCCTTTCCATGGGAAGCTAGACATAGTCGACTTGCCAGCTGGTGAGAATAGTGGGTCAAAGGTAGTCAGACAAGTGTCAGACGCGTCGGAATTAGATGAGGCTGTAAGCTACTTCGGATTCCTAGAGTAGGAATTGGATGATATACTGAATGTGTCTGGCTGGTCGCGCAGGCTGAAGATTCGGAGCACCATCAGCGACTTTAGTCAGTTCTTGCCTGTCACCTAATGTTGTTTCAACTTAATTTGCTAAGCTAAGCAGTACGGTCCGGCAGAATTTCTCATGGGGCAGGTTTTGCGTGACGTTTGCAATGTTCACAAGACCTATCGAAATCGAGAGGGTCTCCAGTCTATTCTTAGATTGGACGCAAGCATTTGGACAAAAGATTAAGGAGAATCAGACCAAATGGCGAGGTTTCTGGGGATATTATTCGGTTGGGGACGAAGCTTACTGTGAGCAGCTCCGCTAGGCTCCACCTCGGATTCGTCTGACAAACCCTTCACGCAGCTGAGATGTGCTACAACATCCACCACGTAGAGCGAAACGGGCGAGACTGCGGTGATCCGTGGTCACTACGGCAAACGGGTATTTACCATAAATTTAGGCTTGGTGCGCCTCGCTCGTGCTGGATCTTACTGCAGCCAACAAAATACTCATGCATGAGGTTGGAGCACGTCTTGGAAAAATTCGTACCTGGGAATGAAAATTGGCTGGAGGCGATTGTCCGAGCGCACAATGCTTTGCTTACTTCAATGATGCATAATTGGCCGGAATATATTCAGTATCTTGGGTCAAGGTTGGACGAATTGGTATGCTGTCTATTGGAGAACATGACGTTGGAAAGCTCACGATTTATCAAGGACGAGAAGGCATGCTTCTCACGGATAGGGAAGAAGAAACGTTTCGACTTTGAAGTGACATTCGCAGACCGTCAGCGGGTGCATCGGCTACAGGAGAAGTTGCGACAGTGCCGCTTTGTTTTGAATTCCTGTATTGATGTGGCTTCGAAGTGCGCCGCCCACTGCGATGGATTAAGCGCCGTTCCAAAAAACGACCACAAGATATATCCAATATTCGAAATGTACATTCCATCCATCGAAAGGCACAGACGGATTGTAGCAGACATGCTTGAACGTTCCACAGGTACAGCTGAGTTAGTCCGTGGTCCACTTGCCCATTGACGAGGTTTAGCTGACAAGGGATTTTGTCGCATTCAGCTATCTAAAATACTCAACTTTCGAAATGATGAATCCATCAAAGACACTCAATCAGTTATGCAGGCTAGTCTAGGTACATTACAGACTATAGCTGCGCAGATTCTTCGAGAAGATGAAATACTTTCAAGGGTAGCTCAACAAGGGCAATTCGACCCTAAGATTTTGAAGGTGTTGACGGTCATTGCGACAATATACCTTCCAGCATCCTTGATTGCGGTTTGTCATTAGGCACTTCATCGTTGACAGCCAGCTAACATATTGAAGACAATCTTCAGCTCGCAGCTCATTAACGCTGTGCCTATAAATGATCCAACTCAAGCAACTCGCTTCAGCATAGCTTCCCAATTTTGGAAATATGTGGTCATAACCGTACCTCTAATGTTACTGACGGGACTGCTTGCGTTGGTCCTGGAACAGAAGTGGTGGAGCCCGTAGCGTCCAGTATGAAGGTTGCACAGGGTGCTGTCTCAGGGGCCAAAAAGGCGAATAGCCATCATAATCTGCCAAGATTAATTTTGATTGTGACTGCTATGTACTCGTCTTGTGATGCGTTCAGTTTCGTGAGATTCGAAGCGACGTTCGGACGTAAGAAAAGCCAACCCGGCCAGAACCTTTTGGTAATCATAGACAATCTGCCTGCTTCCCTGAAGATATGTTGCCTCAACCCTTTCACCAAGACTATTGGCTTGTCTGGCGCAAGCAGACGGTTCGGCATTCTCAATAGCGATATCCTGGACTTCGCACGTGAAAGCTATCCAATATAGCCAACCCTTTAACGCGCCTCCTTCTTCTATGCTCCTCAAGAAATCCACCCATTTTTTGCTTTCTTTAAAGTCACGACTCCCTTCTCCAAATAGCCGTTTTCTTTCATCCAGGGTCTTTATATGCAGCCGTGCACTCTCGGCCACGCGGCTTTGGTGATACCATATTGTCGCCAGATTCGCAAAGCTCACTAGCGTGTCTATGTGTTCCTCGCCCAGCGTCAGGATACTATCAAGCATGACCTGTTCTGCGATCTTCTCGGCTTCCGCCCAGCGTGAGGGGCCTTGATTCCAAAGCGCCCATGATAGGTTACTGCCGCTGGTTAAGGTTTTTTGGTCCATTGCACCTAGCTGAGTCGTCTTGCGTTGGATGATTTGTTTGTTCAGGTCTTCGGCCTCGCGCCAGTGGCTTATGGCGCGGTATGATCTCTCTAGAGCTTCGAGTTCTGGCAAGGTGCTAGCATCTGAATAGTCTTCGGCTGAGGCTTTTGCGTCCAAGATATGGCAGGTTAACATTATTGCTTCATCCCATTTCTGCTGTTCAAGAGCTCGATTACGATGATACATCAGACGATTAAAGGTGTTTTGCGTCTCGATATGTTTATATCCAATCGCTCGTATCTGGCGTGGTAGAAGACGGCAAAGAAGTTTTTGGCGTTTTCCAGACTGCTGTTGGTCATTATATAACCTCGCAAGTACGCATTGGCTCCAGACTGTGATTGCACTCTCCTCTCCTAGCGCCTTTGAGCTTAGTTCTATTGCTTGCATGACACCGATCACCGCTTCGTCTAGCCGCCCTAGGTCTTGGTGGATCTCAGCAAGATTCACCATGCCTTTTAAAGTGGTGCCGTGAGTTGAACCAAGGCATCTTTTGCACGTGTCTAATAACTGTACTTGCAACGCGGCTGCCTTTTGCAGAAGCCTTTCCGCTTCAAAACTGGAATCTAGGGATGGTGTATTTGAGGATTTTTGTATCGGCTCTGCTTTCACCTCCTGCTGTGCAGCCTCTTTGATGCCAGCCGCGTTCCGTCTCAAAGACTGCTCCTTTGGATCATTTAGAGTCGCTGAATATTGCTTTTTGAGCTTGCGGCTCCAACACTTGTAAAGTAAAGACAAGAAAGAGGTACTATCAATCGTATCAGGATGGTCTTTTCCTGAGTGCCTTTCATGCTTTTCCAAAACATATAAGCCCAGATTTTCAGCTTCAAGGCCACGTTTTTGACCCAAGTATGCAAAGGCGAGAATAGACATACTCCAGAGCGTAAATTTGTGCTCCTTGCCCATTAGCCTAGTGTAGGTATCAATTATCTTCTTTTCCAACTCTTTGGTGGCATCCCACTTTCCTTGGTCGTTGTAAATCACTGCTAGATGCCCCATAGCAACTAGCGTTGCAATATGTTCCTCACCTAAAGTCTGTTTTCTATAGCTAAGTAGTTGTTTATGTATCTGTTCGGCTTCTTCGAATTTGCCTTGCCAATGATAGAGATTTGCCAGCCTAGATAGACTCTCCTGCACAACCGTGTCTTCGGGTATTGTCCCATGCCAGTCACCGCAATTTGCTTTTCAACTGCCTCAGCTTCTTTCCATCGGCCCAGATGGGCAAGTATTTCAGACAGTACAAACCGCAAGTCGCGTACTATAGCATGGTCGGTACCAAGTAAAGAAATAGCATCAATTATTTCCCTTTCGTATTCCGACTCGGCTTCTGACAAGATATTGGCTTCTTGGTAATAGACTGGAAAGTCGATTCCTTTGATTATTCCATCATGGTGTAGGCCACGGATTCTGTGTGAGTAATAGTGGTGGCTGTTATCATAAGCTTTAATCTGGTCGATTCGATCTTGAAGGATTTCGGCTGTTCGGCCACTTGCGTCAAGGTAGGCTTCAGACAAGGTTGGGGACTTTTCGGTACCAAAACCAAGTGCATAACACAAAGACAAGTAGAAAAAATCCTGTTGAAGGGTGAATGATTGGGATGGAGTATCAGTCCTCTCGCGTTCAAGTAGGGCGCTAAGTATAGCTTTTCTAACCCGATATTCAGCCATTGTATATAGCCGAACCATGGCATCAATGAGCTTTTGTAGTTCAGTCTCTGAGGTCTGGTACAGGTTGGGTAAGTTTACATACTGAAAGATCCAAGTCGACGATCACAGCTTCCGTGGGGCTATACGAGCGCAAGAAGTCCTTGCTGCTTTTAGCAGATATCCAGTGTTCCGCGGCGTTGACACTTGTGGGCCTCGAAGACTTTAAAAGATTGATAAGTTGATCAAAGTTAGAGACGCGCTCGGTGGGATCTCTTGCCAAGGTAAAGCGGAAGAAATCACACAACTGGTCTTGTGAGTCAAACCAGCTCAAGGCTAGTGCCAAAGTATCATTAGGCGTCAAATGCTCCATAGAATCCTGGTGATTGCAACACAAGAACCATAGACATAATAACCCTAGAGCGTAAGTATCTATCTTCTGTGCTTCAGAGAATGAGAATCCCCGATGGTGCCATTCTGGAGCGGTCCATCCCGTTGGAATAAGGCATCTGTATATAACCATGACCAGAGAACGCCGTAGAGTATCCAAAGTCAGCAACCTGGGCAGTATAGTTTCCTGATTCGTTTTTGGAAATCAGTACGTTCTCAGGCTTCAAGTATCCATGAATGATATCTATATGAATTAGCGAGACAATCAATTAAGGATGCACAGCGGCTCACTGCTCTTATGCAAGTCTCGCATAGCTCGAGCAACGTCAATACATAAATATAATTTCTCGCCCAAAGACATCTTCTCGCCAGCTTCTGACCTAGCAAACTCTTTCCTGTTGCCGAGCTCCGCCTTATCGAATACGAGGACCGGCCACGCTGCTCCATCAGGCGATACATCCCAGCATATCCCTAAGAGAGTAACTATGTTGGGGTGACTGCGCACCGCAGAGAGTCCAAGCACAGTGACTTCCGAAGTAAATGCCCTAAACATAGTAGCTTTGCTGTGCGTGACTCTCTTGGATTCTTTGATCCGCTTGAACGCAAAGTTTTCCTGCAGCCTAAGAAGTGATTGACGGATCTCAGCAGTCCCGCCAAGCCCGACTCCATCAAGTGTAGGCTGCCACGTAATAGGTAGAAAGTCAACTTGGCGTCGTTGTGCAGCTATGAGGAAAGTGATAAGATCATAACCTAAGGTCGAGGATTCACCTACAGTTGATCGCGAAGATGGCATGGAAGCAGATGACGAAAAAGTCTACCTCCGTAGTACTGGTTTATGGCCTGACTGATCTACGAGAGAAGAAACTTTATGGTCGGCCATAATGAAAGTCGCGCCAGGTCGTTCTCTGTGGTGCACGCAGTTTGCGAGCTGTTCACCGATCTGGCGTCATAGTCCTGTAGGGCCGTAACAAGCTGCCACCTTCCAGAAATGATCAGCGTCCTCGCGGAGTCTACTTTATGATGCCAATGAGGATGCAAGCCATGGATGGCATTGAACGCGGCCCGTTCTCGGCTAGATGGGCGCTTAGCAAGGCCGATGCCCCTCCAATTACAGTACAGATTTTGCCTAGAGATATATTGTATGCGTGCCCTCCCACTGTTATAAGCAGTACCACCAAAATAAGCGGAGAATCTATCGTCTCTGCCTACAGGCTGAGATTGTGATAATAATCGCAAAATAATCAGATTCCGGGTTAATTGGAGGCGTACAAAGCAGAACTACGTTTGAAGCGAGTGCTATATAACCAGGGTCGACTGTACTACTCGTCAATCAGGCCGAAAGATCGAAAAAACCACATGTACAGTCTCGGACACATACCATCGGTCAGCGCTCTGTTTACGCGCAAAATTTGAGCGCTAGTCGTGTTGATGCGAAACATCAAAAGGGCAAAAGACTCGATCAAAACAGACTGATTGGGGCCGTGTCCACTCTACTTCTACACCCAACGGAAGCTCGCCGCTATACCCATCACTGGTGAAGCTCTACTTCCTTGACCTCGTAATGTGTCTACTCAACGTCAGCCACGACTCGCTTCCATGTATGTCGTCTTCCCCTTTCCCCATTACCCGATCTAGCACCCCGTTAACAAGTATCTCTACAGACATCGACCGGCCGCCGTCTCCATCCTCCCTCGACGCCGCTCATGTCCTGATCAATTTATCGCTCCCCCCCGCCCCACAGTCTCCCCCCCTTCACCCCTCTCTCCCGCCTCTGCCGTCTCCACAGTTCTCTCCCCTCATCGTCGCCGAGCTCTCGCGAATCGCCTCGAAGGAACCACTCTCCGCGATCGAGACCTCGCGCTATGAAGCACCTGCAGACTCCGACTCACCAGACGTGAATACCCTTCGCCAGGCATATATATCCTCATCTTATCTCATCCATCGACAACAGACCCTGGCACTTCTTGGCGAGTTTGGGAAGAACGCGTGGCTGGTGCATAATTCTCAATTAGAGGATGTACTGAGGCGCCTGGAAAAGGAAGTCATTGATACAAAAGAGGAGGTCGAAGCCGTGAATCGCGAGAGAAAGAGGGAACAGGAGGGGAAAAGGCATGAAATCGAAGGCTTGGAGAGGAACTGGAGGGAAGGGATAGGGAGGGTTTTAGAGGTGGGAGTTGGTGTGGGCGAGGTGGAGAACGCGACGAGGGACGCCATGAAGGCAGGGGCTTGAGCGATCAGGAGGTTCAGAAATCACGAAGTGCTGATAAGCTCGGTAGCTGCTGCGGATTGCTACTGAGCCTGCGAATTTTTAAGCTCACGAGAGAACAAGGGTGTGTCATCTACGGTTCCTCTATCCTCTTGGAGAACGGCAACAAGCCGCGGCAGCATCTTTACGCTTAAGGTTCGAAGCAGCGCTCGACGCAACGACGGAGTACTAGCGAGCTCCAACAAAAACATCAATTCATACCTATAGCAAGATTGCTCCTTGTGCAGACGATGCGTACGGTGGCAGTCTCTGCAAGAGAAGGCATAAGGCTACGCCAAACACCGAGGCTGCAGTTGTTGAGATTCAGCTCCTGAGAGGCGATTGAGACGGCCGGCACACTGTAGCAGTCGGCACTGTCCCAGCATAGTTGTGATAGGCCGACATCACGTGTGCCGCCACGGACTGAAGTACTGCCCGATCGACATAACAAGGTTCCTTCCATAGTTTCTTGCTAGAAGGACTCAGGACAGCGCTTTCACCAATAAACTACCAAAGCATCGTCCGATCTAGATGTGGTAAAGGCCACGTCCAGAGTTTCTCGGGGCGATGATCTATGCCATCCACCAACCTGTACTCATGCGTTCAGGGTCATTTTGAGCTAAGCCTTGGTCTCTCTCATATAGAGCTGCTAAGGCAAGTACTTTTTCTGCCTTACCAGCGCCTATCAGCAAATCAATAATTCTATCTTTGTGTCGAGGACATCCACGTCTCTATCAGTCTTACAGGAGGTGAAATCTCAGACTCCTGGTGCGAAGTCAGCCACGACTATCGCAATTTGGATGTGCATCCAGGCCCACTTCGTCTCGAGATCATGGGATGTCACGTGTCGCAGATCTTAAGGATCGCCTGTTGTTCGATTGAGGGAGACGGACTAGAGACCCGATGCAGTGGAACCTTTCGGGAGCACGGATTAGCACACGGAGTCTAGTCTACCTGGGGCTCTGGGTTCGGGGTTCTGGGTTCGGGGAAGCCGGCGTCTGCATCCTTAAATTCTCCTCGAGGTAAGCTCTCCAATCAGTGTCGACAATCTGCCTGTATCGGATGGTTTGGATCCTGTCAAGCGGTTTGAGTTTGAGCTACTGAAATGCCTTGTCCGAAGCCCAAGAAAACGGCTGCATGAAACCCCACATGGTTGACCAATGGACCATCCAATATGCAGCCTTTCGACCAAAAAAGCATAACAATGTCACGGTTACAATCTCGCATGTCGCTTCTGTTCCTTTCAGATGACCCTCGATTGCAAGCGACACGGAGGGAGGCCTGAATGTATACGAAGTGGAACAAGGTGCGACTCTCTACTCCTGAGAAGATAGCCTCCTCCTTTAGCCGCCAGCCTTGCAGCCAAGGCAACCATGCACACCATCCCACGGCGTGGATGCAATACTGTTGCTCTTCACCCACTTACAAGGACAAGGTGTTCATTCGCGCTCCTTTAGAATCATCTTCTATAAACCCGAATGCTACTCTCAAGTGTCCCACAACCCTGTCAACAACCTACTTCGACCACTCACTGCCCTCCGCGACGTGCAATCTCTCCTAGATTCCACTTTAGCGTCGACCCCTGACTCCCCAACATCTTCGCTGAGAGACCAGAGCCACGGTCTCGGAAACTCCGGTCGTGGGGTTGATGACGCACACGTTCGTAGCTCAGTCTACAGCGATCCAGAGCCATGCCCGCGGGCTGAGGTGACTAGACTTCAAGTTGCGCAAGCTAAGTGCCATTTGCCCCGTCACGCCTCGACTTTGATGTGCTTTGACATGCAGGATTACGGAGCTGATGGGCACTTCGCGCTCTCGGCGTGTCAACATCGTCGGAGCAGCATGTTGTTTCCTACCATGTGCCACTAGGGGCCAGAGCTTCAAAAGCCATCAGACGCGTTGCGCCCGTCATTGCGGACGGCGCATGCCAATGGTGGTGATATGAGTTGGGGGCGAACCCCACCACTTCCAGGGCTCTTAACTTTCTTAACCTACATTGCTGCTCTTTATTACTACCGGTGTTGGGCTTTGATGAAGGTTGAACCCTTATTCTTTTCCCGAGCAAAGGAGAAGTTCTATACAACTGCATCAACCTCGTTAACAAGAGGTCAACCCAATTTCAACTCAATGCTCAACGTCCTTCAATCCAACAACCCCTCCACCACTGTCTCCTCGCTGCCTCTTATTTACTCAGGATGTCGTAAGTCTTGACTCTCCTTCTACAGCTACGCACATCTCCCACTCTCTCTCTTCGTCCTCGTCCCCTTCCACTTAACCTTGGTTACTCCCACAAAGTCTACTGTACCACTGACCCTCTTTCAGCAGCGCTTCGAAGACCCAATCCGCAACCAACACCACCGGCCCACCGATCCCTCCATCCAAAGGCCATCATCGTACAAGTACCTCGAAAGACAAGTCTTCGTCGTCAAACAAAGAGGATAGGTGCTCAACTCCTTCAGGTGGTAAACCCTCAGGCTCTCAATTCCACACCTCGTCCTCTTCAGCCCATTCGCGTGCAACAGCTACTTCGAAAGACAAGTCTCCATCGCCACCAAAAGACAATAAGCACTCAAGCCCGTCAAGAAGTAAAGCCTTAGGTTCTCCGGCCAGCACCTCATCCCACTCAGCTCAGTCGTCAGCAATGGAGCGGTACATCCAGGAGGGTGATCGACAAGCAGCTCGTCAGCGTGGTGAGCGTGAGGGATATCCTGCAGGCGGATATGGTATGAGTCTGTTTCTGTCCGAATGGCAGCGAAGGTGGGATGGTGGGAAAGCGGTAAGTTCCTGCATCTTAGGTCATGTGTCATGTGTGGTACTAGAAGAGAAAATACTAATTAGTGGGACTGGGGTAGAAGACCAGAAGCTCAAGCTGGCCTTGAGAATTGTTTGTTCGAATTGTGTCTGTCATCATAGTATTCAATTACTTAGCTATCACCTTTTAGATAGAACAAGCATTGTTAAAATGCATTCATTCCAAGGCTATCGGTATCTGTCAATCGAACTTCATCACATCGATACTTCGGCATCCGAACAGCTGCTACACCATACATTCTTCGCACTTGAAATAGCTCTTGAACATCCACCAGAGTCAGAGTTGCTACATACTTTCATATAATCAGACCGATAGAAGCAATATCACCAACCCTCTCAACATCCACACAACCCCCCCTCCCCCCACACCCCTTAACGCAACCCGGCCCCCCCTTCATCCCACTCCTCCACCTTCATCCCTCCACCAACCCCTCACTATCCCTTCCGCCCCACGCAAACCCTCAGCTTCCAATCCACAAACCACCCCCCCGCCGGCTCCTCCGCAGCTCTCGCATGCATCGCCATGAACCACGCCCTCTCCCCCTCGTCCCTGATACGCTCGCCCGCGGCGGCGGTACCCATCAGGTTGTCTTCGTTCCAGGGCTTGGGGTAAAGGGGGAGGGTGGATGCGGCGTCGTGCGCGAGGACGGTGAGGGCGGAGTGGGTGAAGTGGGTGGGGAGGGTGGTAATCCAGCTGTGGGGGGGTTTAGTGGAAGGGAGAGTGGGGTGGGGAGGGGGTGGGGAGGAGGGGACGGACGGACTTGGTCTTTGGCCATAGTTTCTTGAGGTAGCCTGTTAATTGGGTGTTGGCGTCGTCGGCGGATGTGATCTGCGATGGGGGAGGGAAGTGGGAGAGCCAGTCGCGTTCTACCCATTGGAGGTAATCTCCTGGTTCTGTAGAATGTCAGCTCTTGGGCGAGGTTTTTTTATTTCTTCAAAGAGATCGATTTGCTTGAGGGGTTGGGTGCGTTGTTGGTGGATGGGGGCGGGGGGTGAATGATGGGTGTTGTGGCTTGGCTGGGTTGGGGAAGACGTACTTAACATTGAAGTTAGGTTGTCGATGATGGTTTGTATGTTGTCATCGCTGGCTATGGTCATGAAGAATCGGAGGTGGACAGCCTGTGATCGCTCACTCCATTAGTATCTTTTAGTGTCGTCTACTCCATTCATCAACTCCAGTCTTGTTTTTTAGCGTTCCAAAGAAAGGAAGTACAATCATCTTGATAAGCAAGCATTCAAACATGCAAAAGAGAAGAAGACTATAGGAACATAACGTCAATCAACAACGACAAGGAGCAGACAAAATAAAAGCCAGCAAGAAACAACAAGTAAACTTACATCCTACCTCCCCCTCAACTCCTCCGGCACCGGCTTGAAAATATCCAGTTTCTCCAATCTCACATTCTTCCCATACCACTCCGCCGGCGGATACTGCTCATCGGTAATACCAAACCCATCAAGCTTCACACTCTCGGGCAACTCGTTTGCTAATTCGCCGATCCAGATACTACGGTTATGATGTGAGGTTAGTGTGTACGGAGATGAATGGATAGGAGTTGTTTACCCTGTACCCGTACCTACGTCTGCCATGGAAAGGTGCGATTTATCGTGTGGGAGGCCTTCCCAGATGGCGGGGTGGATTAGGTAGCCGAGTTGGGCGTGGATGAGGAGGTGGAGGAGTGCTAGCCTGTATCATCCCTAATCAAATTCAATCCTTCAAAAACTATTTATCCGCAGTGTGTTGATTGTAATGAGGATTCATGATTGAGAGAGATGTTATCAGGCTGAGAGGGACGAATTTTGTGGATTTGGTACTGCGTTAGGTGGAGGCGGGAGGAGAGGGAAAAAGGGGGGTTGACCTCCCAGAGGCAGCGTAATTCCTCCTCAGCATATATAGATCATTCGTGGAGTCCTTTGAGTCCGAAGCTTTGGAAGACATGGTGTCCAGCCCCTCGACAATCAGTTCCAAATGCCCGGTTTGATATAGATGGACGACTATGGTTAGTTGACTGAATATAAACAGTACCGGCGCAACAGTGTAAACCAGGAATGGTTGGCGTTAACAAGAGCTGATAAGTGACGTTTGTAGATTTTCTCCTTGACCACAGCGGTTGACTTTTGGACTTTTGACTACATTGCGGCAGAACCTTTTCGAAGCGGCACGCAATGTTCCTGTAGGATGGTCAACCTTGTCTTGACCTGAGGTATTGAAGGCGGAGGTAGGATGATGAAATCTACCGTCTTACGATCCTTCGAGGCTATCGATGGCACGCTGCTGTGCCTCACACTTGTGATATTCGGTTTCTCTAGTATCGGTTATATTCCAATCAGGACAGCTGTATCGACGATCGCTTGATTGCGAATCGTTCTCCGGGTAGCTCCACTGAAAGCGGATTTACTCTGTGCTTTTATTCTCCAGGTGCTGTACATACCACTCTTGCTTATGCTGACAAGAGTATCCTCGATGGATTTAGACCGACATAAACTCGTCCATTATACCTTCATTCATACCTTCGTTCATACCTTCATTCACACCTTCATTCACACCTTCCCAGCCCCCTCCTCGACTTCCCTCCCAATAAGTCTCGTCCCTCCTTCGTTACTCTCCAACCCACCCCAACTCATCCCCCTTACTTGCTTCCCCCAAATCATCAAAACGACAATGAAAACAAATGCAAACATAGAGAAGAACGCCGCCATACCCAAACACCACCCGAACCCGACCTTCACAATCCAATCTGGTACCAAAAACGGTATCGCCAGGGTAAAAGCTAAACTATACAGACCCATTATCGCTGCACTTTCACTCGTGTGGCCTTTGAAGCATTCGATGATATAGTGTACAGTGACTGGGATGATGGAATTTGTGGCCCAGCCGCCAAAGAAAAAAACATGCCAGCGCGAGAACCAAGTAGTGTAGGTGGTATTGAAGCGAGGCGCCGAACAGGCCGAGAGCGAGGGGGATGCCGAATAGACCGGGCAGCCAGAGCGTGTGCAGGCGGTATACGGGTTGCCAGATACCCCGACCGCGGTGTTTGCAGATGTAGAGGGGGATGCGGTCGTTGGCTAGGTAGCCGTAGATTTGGTCGAAATGAGGCCAAACCAGAGGGAGAAGAGGACTGCAATTTAAACTCTTGGTATCTAGTTGTGTATATGTGGAAGGCATGGTGAAATAGTAAAGAGATAATGTACATTCAGCGTTTCGGGTTGGGGTGAAGCCGTAGTTGCCCACTTTGGGAGGGTTTCGGAGGAAAACGGTGAGGATGATGTTGAAGAAGGCGCAGAAGCCGAAGTTGATCAAGGTGAGACCACCGCAGAGAGGGGTTACAGGGTTGAGGCCAATAATGAATGACTTCGCGAAAGTCTGGCCCTGATTATTGGATTAGCCACGCCGGTATCTTACATCTTTCCCCACGTCCTTGAAGAAGTAGACCCTTTTCAGGAGATGTGGATCAGGGTACGGCGACTCACTGTCTCTCTTGCCGAAGTTTTGGAATAGCCCTTTCCCCGCAGAAGAAATGCGCCATTCTGTTCGCGAACCACGAATCCGGCCACCTCTTTCTAGAAATGTGCGCCTGAGGACTACGATCATAGTGCGTATCGTGCAACAAGAATAGCGCGAAAAGGGAGGGGAGAGCACGTGGAAAGATAAGAGGATTGGAAGAGGATTCCAAGTTTTCAACGACATAATTAACCCAATCAAGTCCTGCTGGAGGAGCGCAGCAGCTCTGTAACACTTAATTCATTTCTCACCTCCTGTCCAGGATCCTACGCAAAAACTTTTCAAATCAAGCAATCTTCGCAACGAAGCTCGCTCCATTGGCTGTCATTGTGGCAGGATTCCCTTACCGGTCTGAGCCCGCTCAATTGAACCGTTATATTTTACCTTATATTTATAACCGTTCTATTACCGTAGTTCATAGGGAATCATGTTGAAATCGCGTTATCTTGAAGCATTGTCGCAAAATTATCATATATGCGATATTCAAACCGTCGTCCATATAAAATAATAAGATCATGGCACTCTCGAACATTGTTCAAAGACTGTTCGAACATCGTGTATTCGTGTTTAATAAGTTTCCATTGCAAGAAACTAACATCTATCGGCAATTCGAGGAATCGGCTCGTCAAGTACGAGCTGCCCGAGTTGCTCAAGTGGCTCGGAGCCACTCGTACTTGGCGGGCGAATTAAAGGCTTGGCGAAAAAGCATAGTTCTAAGAGAATATGTTTGCGATGCATCAATTATAGTATCGTGCCAAGCAGGTTTCTATGTCGCAATCGGGAAGGTGCCAAGATTTTGATGAAGTCATCACACAAATCGTGATTTTTCGCGCAATTAAATTAAAATCTCTTTCATCTATTTAATTAACATGCAATCGTGAAGCTTTTAGTATATCTATATAGTCGACATTCTTCTCTATCTTCGCATCGTCGTCGATGATTTCTCTAATCTCTCTTGTCGTCGTCGCTATGAGCAAGCCTGTTAGAACGAAAAAGCTCTTTAAGAAGATTGTCGTCGTCGTCTTCAATGATTTCTCGTCGTCTACAAAGTCTAAAGTCACTAAATTGAAACTTAAAGTTAAAAGATAATTGACGACGAGTTTCTTTGTTTTCGCGAAGAAGTTCGCGAACAAAACTCTCTCTCTTAACGTTAATGTTCATTAGATATTTTTCGATTTTAACGTAGATTTTGATATTGCAAGTAATAATTAATTCGATAGTAATAAAAATGTAAACGATAAGACGTCTATTAATGCAACAATTATAACGAAGATCTTTTTAAATAAGAAAGATTAAATGATTACTAGCGAAATTGTTAATCGTCGCAAACGTCGTTTTTTAAATAAGAGATTTAAGATTATACAAAAAACGAGACGAAAAAAAAAAAAAAAGAATAAGTTGCTTGTTCTAAAATATACAATAGAGTTAAATTAAACATACTTTTATCGCATTTAAAAAAAAAAAAATTTCTAAAAAAATCGTTTTTTATAACAATAATTAAAGCAAAAATTACGAAGAATAAAATAGTTCGCGAAACATTAATTATAGATTTACTTAAAAGTAACAAGATTGCGATAACAACAAAAATTGTAAATATACACAAATGCAAGAATCGTAAATGTATAAACAAGAACAAAGAGAAATATTATTTAAACGACAACAAGCATCATAAACTCGATTTAAAGAACGTTAAAAATTAAGTTGAAGAACACACAATTAATTAATATATTTTTATTAAATCTTCTAAATTTGTTATATATTAATGCGAGATAATTAATTTTAATAACAATTTATATAATAGAAGAGATGTATTAAGAGCAAGAAAGCATGCGTTTCTTAAGACTTTTATCTTTATATTAACGTTTAGTTTAATAACTAATTTTATTATTAATTTTATTAAAACGATGTTCGATTTACGTCTTATAAATATGATAAAGAATTGCGAATATAAGCAAAAAACTAAAACTTACAAATGTAAACGAAAGCGTTAAATAAAATTCGATTTCGAACAAAAACGTATTAAGAATTGTCGTCGCAAACGACAAACAACTAATAGTATAAATAAAGAATATTCTCGCGATAGATTTAGAGTTTATATATGTTTGTTTAACGCAAATAACAATTTTCTCGTCATTTTATTAAGCAATTTTGTTAGAATATTTTTCGATAAATCTATTATAATGAACTTCGTTAATTAAATCGTTTGCGAAAAAGATTTTGCTTCTAATAATGTTCTTCGCGATGCAATATTAGAAACGAGTAACGTTTTAAACGAGCAATTTTTTACATTACGAATAATTTAAAGTTAAAAAACGAATATTAAATAATAATTATTAATTAATATATTATTTAAGTGTTACGAGTCGCGTGCTAATAGATACTATTCGTTGCGCATCGCTCTTCACAAGGAAATCAAAAAGAAAAAATCTATTAACAAAATTAAGATAATTAAGATGACTTAATTCTTAAGTATCTTGAATTTCGAATTAAGATAATTAAGATAATTAAGACTTTAAATATCTTAAACATCTTAAACTTTAAATGTTAAAAAAATATATAGCTTTCGAACGTAATTCTTTTATGAATTGTATTTAATTCATTTTAAGTCTTTACTTATTGTTACTTTAATTCATTAAATTATTTATAAAATTTTATTAAATATAAGATTGTTTATAGTCGCAATTTCTTGTTATCAAATGATTGTTTGCATTGTTTGAAAACGTTTACAAATTTCTTTAATAACATAATTCTCTTTAATATTTTTTACAAAAGTACTAGCGTAACACTTTGAACACTTTAAAAATGTTTATATTAAATTAACGCGTTTTTATTTCAAACAATAGCTCAATAACATTACGTCAATTCTCTATTAATAAAGATAACAAAATAAGAATTAACAAGTTTAACATCTATTATAAAGATCGTATCGATCTAAAGAATTAATTTATGCAAATAAATATTTATTTTATCTTTTATCTTGTTTTAACGAACAAAAAAACGATTTTCGCATTAATATTTTTTAGAGAAAGAGCTTAATACTAGCTCAAGTTAAACTTACGCAAATATTTAAAAAATTATAACAAAAATTCTTGTGCGATGTTTACAAATTTCGATAATTTTAAAAAAGAATTTCGAAGAATTTTCGAAACATTTAACAAAAAACAAATCGCAAAAAGTTTAATAATTTAGATTATCGTAAGTTTGCATTTATAAAATTAAATTTTATTTAACGACGCAAAGAGAAGAATTTTAAAGAAAAGCAAAATAACAAATCTTAAAAAACGTATTATTTATGTAACAAATCGAATTACTTCGCAAGAAATTATTAATTACGAAATTTAATAAATCGTCAATAAATTAATGTTATGTTAAGAGAAATACTTAATAGCTAAAACGACGTTAAAAAGCAAATTGACACAAAGACGAATATTCTTAAAATTAAATCGAACAACAATTATTATTTAATAAAGAACTTAAATTAATTATAAAAAGTCTTAAATAAAATATTATTAAATAAGACATTCGCATTTACGCAAGAAGTTAATTAAGCATTTTAAAAAAATATTAAATCTTATAGTTTAATTATCGACTTAAACGAAGAGTATAATTAAAAGAATTTTTACAAATGCATAAAAGACATTACGAATTATCTTAAGACTTTAATTAACTTATCGAAGATCGTAAACAAATGCGAAAAAAAGCTAAAAAACAATATTATTACAAAAAAGAACATACTTGACATTATTATAAAACAATTAAATTCTATAGTATATGTAAGTCTTAATTGAACAATTTGTTACAACGACTTATGCTAAACTTACTTAAAAGAAAAGAACGAAATTAATTTATTTTCTAAAAAATTAAAGTTAACAATTTAACAACAAAAGAAAGCTTAACGCAAATAAACGTTTAAAATAAAAGTTATAGCACAAAAGTAAAAAAAAGTTCAAATTTTTTAATAAAAAGTATATTAAAGAAATGCAATATATTAGCTTAACAATAACAACTAAAATTAATAACTTACGTACAATGTTTTATTACATTAGTTAAAATTAACGATTATTAATTTACAACAATAATTAATTTTAATGCAATAAATAATTTTATAATTAAAGCTCTTATAAAAAAAGAAAAATATTTTACTTAAAAGAAGCTTGACGCTTACAATTTAATAACTATAAATAAAAACTCGTTATTTACAAGAAATAAAAGAGTAAACAAAGAAACGAAATTATTATCAATAGCTATTTAGCAACATTACGAAAAACTAATCTTTAATATAGTAAAAATAATTACTTATAATATTGTTCTAAAAATGCTTTAATTAAAGCAACACAATTTAAAAATTAACTAAATTATACAAGTATTTAAATTTGCGCAATGTAATTATGCAATTCATATTTAATCTACGTATTAATAGCGTTCAATAATAAATAAAAGATTAAATTAAAATTTAATCGCAAATAGCGAACTTGCATTTTCGCAAAAAAATAATTTAATAAAGTTTAATTTAATAAACATTAACAAAAATTAATTAAATTATAAAGTTAAAATAAATGAAGAAAATTGCGAATCTTTTAAGAGCTTTAAACTATTTAATATAATAAGAAAATTGCTAAAGCACATATTACGAATATACAACAATTAAAAGCATTTGTTTCAAAAAAAGAAAACGATCGAAGTTTTATTTAAACATTAATCGTAAAATTACAAGATTAAACTTGAATTAAACAAACAATTTACGTTTAAACTTATATATATTTTATTTAAAAAGAAGTTAAAAACGCTTCGCGAATATCTAGCAAAAAACGAAAAAAAAAAAAAATTTATTAATTTTTTTTAATTACAAATAAGATATTCGATTCTCTTTATATTTAAAAAGAACGAAATTCTTCGTTTATGTATTAATTATCGAAAGTTAAACAATATTACGATAAAAAATTGATATTTATTACTTAACATTAGCGAACTTTAAAATTAATTATTCGAAGTAAAGCATTTTATTAAATTGAATTTACAAGAAACGTACAATCAAATTAAAATAAAAATAAGAAAAGAGTAAAAAACAATTTTTCGCATACAATATAAATTATACGAATACACAATAATGTTATTTGAATTTACGAATATTTCGACAACGTATTAGAAAATAATTAATAATATATTACGACAATATTTGAATCAATTTGTTATAGCATACTTGAACGACATCATAATTTATTTAAATATTTTGAAAAAACATGTAAATTATGTTTTCAAAGTATTAAAATATTTAAATAAAAAAAATCTACATCTTAAATTAAAGAAATGCGAATTTTATTAAAAAAAAATTGATTTTTTTAAATTTGTTGTTAAACGATATAAAGTACGCATAAATTTCAAGAAACTACAAACAATTAAAGAATAAAAATCATCTATTAACGTTAACGAAATTTAATTTTTTCTAAATTTTATATATTATAATAAGAAGTTCATTAAGAACTACTTTATTAATGCAATATTATTGACAAATTTTACGAAAAAAAACGTCATAAATATAAGAATTAACGAAAAAAAAATTATTTCAAGATTTTAAATTAAAATGCTTAAAGAAATTAATATTAAAAATGTACAATTTACGATTATTAAACAAGATTAAAATTGACGCATTAAATTTAATTATAGATGCATACTTTAATTAAAAGCATAAAAACATATAACATTTAATAATATATCTTTCGAGAAAACTCTTATTAATCGAATAGAATTATAATATTTACGACAAGAAGTTACTCGCTATTGTAGTTTTTCTAAAATTATAAAAAATATATATCGAAAAATTATTAAAATTTACGATTTTTACAAATTATAAGAACTTTTTACACTTTATTATTACGAAACAATTTAACAAAAAGCAAATGCAATAATTAAAGCGACTCGAACAATATAAATTTAAGATACAATATACATTAAATAAAAATAACGATAAAGCAAACGCACTTAACAAAAAAAGTAATTATATAAAAACGAAAAAATCGTTTAATTACAATATACTTAAAATTAATAAAGACAAATTACTATTAACGAACAAATACGAGCTAAATGTTATATTACGAATATTTAGAAATAATAAAGAAGAATTTCTAATAAAAAAAGAAAAACTTCAAATATTTATCGACAAAATCGACAAATGTATAAAGAAACATTATAATAAATTATTGCAAAAACATTTAAAAGTGATCAAAACTCTTTAGCTTTTAAGTTAATATTATTAATTTTTCTAAATAAAACAAGTTGTTAAAATATATATTAAACGATATCTTAGCTATTAATAGAACAAACATGATACATATGCGAATTATAACGAAATTTAATATTAAGAATTATTTAAATTATTATGAGATAAAGTTACGATAAACTTTATTATTAAGTTGCTTAAATTAACGAATTTAACAATTAAAGACAAATATGATCTGATATTAATAATAATTAATAAACTTATTAAGTACTTATATATTATTGTATGCAAAAAGAAGTTTATAGTAAAACAACTAAAATACATTGTATTAAATTAACTTATATAATATTATAATATATTTAAAGAATTAATTAGTAACAAAGACAAGCTCTTCACGTCTAACTATTAGAGAATGCGTTTGTTAATGTTAGAGACAAAACTTAAAATGTTCATTGTCTATTATTTGATCACGAATAATTAAATAAAACGAACAAACTAGAGTCTAAAACAATATCTAAGACATTACGTTAATGTTACGAATCGCATACTAATAAATATTATTCGTCGCACATCGCTCTTCACAAGATAATTAAGAAGAGAAAATTTATTAACAAAATTAAGATAATTAAGAGAATTTATTTCTTGAACATTTTGAATTCAAAATTAAGATAATTAAGATAATTAATATCTTAAACATCTTAAACATCTTGAATTTCAAATAATAAAAATATATATAGCTTTCGAATGCAACTTTTTTATAAATTGTATTCAATTTATTTTAAGTTTTAACTAATTGTTACGATTACTAAGTTGCAATTTTTTGTTATTAAATGATTACTTGCATTGTCTAAAGACGTTTACAAATCTCTTTAATAACATAACTCTTTTTAATATTTTTTGCGAAAATACTAGCGTAACACTTTAAACATTTTAAGAATATTTATATTAAATTAATGCGCTTTTATCTTAAACAATAGCTTGACAACATTACGTTAACTCTTTATCGATAAAGACGACAAGATAAGAATTAATAAGTCTAACGTTTATTATAAAGATTATATCGATCTAAAGAATTAACTTATGCAAATAAATATTTATTTCACTTTTTATCTTGTTTTAACGAACAAGAAAACGATTTTCGCATTAATATTTTTTAAAGAAAGAGTTTAACATTGACTTAAATTAAATTTACGCAAATATTTGAAAAATTACGATAAAAATTCTTGTGCGATGTTCACGAATTTCGATAATTTCAAAAGAGAACTTCGAAAAATCTTCGAAACATTTAACGAAAAACAAATTGCGAAAAAAGTGATTTAGCACTTAATTTAACGAATTTTTGCAATAGATTACGTAGCAAGATTCTAAAAGTATACTAATTTTATCAAATAAAACGATGCCGCACTTATAACAATGTTTCGACGAAATCTTAAGAACAATCTTAAGAACAAAATTATGTGCGATAAAAATTTTTTTTGCGATATATTTAATTTTATCGAAGTAATTATCGACTTTAACAACAAACTATATAAAAGAATTATAAAAAAGCGATACAATTAATTTTATAAAAGAGCAAGAACTTTCTTTGAATTAACGATCAAATATTATTAAAAAGAATTTCGTTTTAATTAGAGATATAATAATTTAAATTATCGTGAATTTGCATCTATAAAATTGAATTTTACTTAACGACGCAAAAAGAAAAACTTTAAAAGAAAGCAAGATAACAAATTTCAAAAAACGTGCTATTTATGTAACAAATCGAGTCACTTCGCAAGAGATTATTGATCACAAAATTTAATAAATCGTTAACAAATCAATGTTATATTAAGAAAAATATTTAATAACTAGAACAACATTAGAAAGCAAGTCAACATAAAGACAAATATCTTCGAAATTAAATTAAACGACAATTACTATTTGATAAAGAACTTAAATTAATTATAGAAAATTCTAAATAAAACATCATTAAACAAGACCTTCGCATTTACGCAAAAAGTTAATTAAACACTCTAGAAAATTATTAAATCTCATAGTTTAATTATCGACTTAGACGAAAAATATAGCTAAAAAAATTTCACGAATACATAAAAGACATTACGAATTATTTCGAGATTTTAATTAATTTATTAAAGATCGTAAACGAATGCGAGAAAAAACTAAAAAACAATGCTATTGCAAAAAAAAAAATATTTGACATTATTATAAAACAATTGAATTTTACAATATATACAAGTCTTAATTGAACAACTTGTTACAACAATTTATGCTAAATTTATCTAAAAAAAAAGAACGAAATTAATTGATTTTCTAGAGAATCGAAATTAACAATTTAGTAATAAAAGAAAACTTAACGCAAACAAGCGTTTAAAGTAGAAGTCACAACACAAGAGTAAAGAAAAGTTCAAATTTTTTAATAAAGAGCATATTAATAGAATGCAATATGTTAGTGTTATACTAATACTTTCGCAAGAGATATTAAAGAGAGTTATGCTATTAAAGAGATTTGTAAACGTCTTTAGACAATGCAAACAATCACTTAATAACCAGAAATTGCAATTTAGTAATCGTAACAATTAATTAAAACTTAAAATAAATTAAATACGATTTATAAAAAAATTGCGTTCGAAAGCTATATATCTTTTTATTATTTAAGATTCAAGATATTTAAGATATTTAAAACATTAATTATCTTAATTATTTTAATTTTGAATTTAAGATATTTAAAAATCAAATTCTCTTAATTATTTTAATTCTATTAATAGATTTTCTTTTTCTAATTATCTTGTGAAGAACGATGTGCGACAAATAGTATTTATTAATATGCGATTCGTAACACTATTTTTTCTTTTTAAGAATTTTCGTTTCGAAATTATTTATTCTTTTTTACTATGTTAATTAAGTTAATTATTGAATAACGTCGCAATTTCGTTGTTAATCGTCGCTATAAATACCTTTTTCTCACAATGCGTTCTTGTTAAATTTACGTTTCATTTAACGTATTTTGTCGAATAAATAAAAAATATCTTAAATGTAAAAAGTGTTATCGAAGAAATCGAAAATGTAATTTGACTTCTAATTATTAAGAAATAAATAAAGCTATTTAAAAAACTAAAAAGCTAAATGATGAAATAACGAAATTGCGTTTAAGAATTGCGCAAAAGACGAAACAAAAAAAACATTAATTTTGTCGTTTAAAAAATATAAATAATGCGAAATCGAAAAATATTCTAGAGATTAGAAACAATAAAAAAGAGATTAAATGTATTAAGAAGACTTTCGAAGTCTTATTCAATATTATTATCAATTTTTCGTTGTTTACTTTCTTGTTTTCTAATGCTTTGTCAACTCTTATAAGTGATGTTGTCGCTAACGAAATCGTTGCAATTTGTTAAAATACTTCTTTAGATTTTTAAGTAACTCTTATGTGTTTTCAAAGATATTTTTTTTTTAATAAGATATTTTTAATCTTTCTATTATAAAATTTTCTTAATCTTATATTGTTCTTTTTTTTGTAAATGAAAATAAAATGTGTCTTATAAAGACGTAATTAAATTCGTTAATTTCAACAATAAAATATAAAATATTAGAAATACTTTAACGTTTTTAAGTAAATCGAATTCGTAATTGATTAATTTCTTTGCTTTCTTAATAAGAAACGATTCGATTTTAACATAATTTAATTTTTTGCTTAACTTTTTTATCTTAAAATTTTTTGTAAAAAGATATATTTTATTTTTTTTCTTTAGTTAAGATGTCGTTTTTCGTTTTTTGTTCTAATACTTGATTAATTTTTCTTGCATTTTTAAGATGTTGTCGTATATCGTTTTTAGTGTTGCTATTCTTTTAATAACTAACTAAGTTAATAGATGCTTTTGTTCTTTCTTAAAGAGATTAAATTCTTTGTTATAATTGACGAAAAATAAAGTTATTTTAATAATATTCGAAATTTTTGCATTTAATGTTAGTTAAGTTATAGATAAAAGTAATACTTAATTGCTATAAATATTATTGACGTAATATCTTAGATATTGTTTCAAACTCTAGTTTGTTCGTTTCGTTTAATCATTCGTAATCGAATAATAGATAATAAATATTCTAAGTCTTGTTTTTAACATTGATAGAAGCATCTTTTAATAATTAAACGTGAAAAGCTTGTCTTTGTCGCTAGTTAATTCTTTGAATATATTATAATATTGTATAAGTCGATTTAATACAATGTATTTTAATTGTTTTATTATGAACTTCTTTCTACATGCGATAATATATAAGTACTTAATAAGTTTGTCAATTATTATTAGTATTAAATTATATTTATTTTTAGTTGCTAAATTCGTCAATTTAAGCAACTTAATAATGAAGTTTATCGTAATTTTATTTTATAACGATTTAAATAATTTTTAATACTAGATTTTGTTATAGTTCGTATATATATTATGTTCGTTTTATTAACAATTAAGATATCGTTTAATGTATGTCTTAACAACTTGTCTTATTTAAAAAATTAATAATGCTAACGTAAAAGTTGAAGAATTTTAATTATTTTCGAATGTTTTTGCAATAATTTATCATAATGTTTCTTTATACATTTGTCAATTTTGTTAATAAATATTTGAAGTTTTTCTTTTTTTATTAAAAATTCTTTTTTATTATTTTTTAATATTCGTAGTGTAGCATTTAGCTCGTATTTATTTGTTAATAATGATTTGTTTTCGTTAACTTTAAATATATTATAATTAAACGATTTTTTTCTTTTTATATAATCATTTCTTTTGCTAAATGTGTTTGCTCTATTATTATTTTTATTTAATGTATATTGTATTTTAAACTTGTATTGTTCGAGTCGCTCTAATTATCGCATTTATCTTTTGTTTAATTATTTAATAATAATAAAATGCAAAAGATTTTTGTAATTTATAAAAATCGTAAATTCCAATAATTTTTCGATGTATACTTTTTATAATTTTAGAAAGATTACAATAGCAAGTAGCTTTTTGTCGTAAATATTATAATTTTGTTTAATTAATAAAAGTTTTTTTAAGTAATATATTATTAAATGTTATATATTTTTATGCTCTTAACTAAAGCATGCATCGATAATTAAATTTAATGCGTTAATTTTAATTCTATTTAACAATCGTAAATTGTACATTTTTAATATTAACTTTTTTAAGCATTTTAGCTTAAAATTTTGAAATAATTTCTCTTTTGTTAATTTTTATTTTTATGACGTTTTTTTTTTCGTAAAATTCGTTAATGATATTGCATTAACAAAGTAGTTTTTAATAAATTTTTTGTTATAATTTATAAAATTTAGAAAGAATTAAACTTCTTTAACGTTAATAAATAATTTTTATTCTTTAATTGCTCGTAGTTTCTTAAGATTTATGCGTACTTTATGTTGTTTAATAACAAATTTAAGAAAGTCAACTTCTTTTTAATGAAATTCGCATTTTCTTAATTTAAAATATAGATTTTTTTTATTTAGACATTCTAATACTTTAAAAATATAATTTATATGTTTTTTCAAAATATTTGAATAAATTATGATGTCGTTCAAGTATATTATGACAAATTAATTCAAATATTGTCGTAGTACATTATAAATTATTTTTTAATACGTTGTTAAGACATTCGTAAACTCAAATAACATTATTATATATTTATATAATTTATATCGTATATAAAAAGTTGTTTTTTACTCTTTTCTTGTTTTTATTCTAATTTAATTGTACGCTTTTTGTAAATTTAATTTGATAAAATACTTTACTTCGAACAATCGATTTTGAAGTTCGCTAATATTAAATAGTAAATATTAATTTTTTATCGTAATATTGTTTAGCTTTTAATAATTAATACATAAATGAAGAGTTTCGTTCTTTTTAGATACAAAGAGAAGTAAATATTTTGTCTATAATTAAGATTTTTTAATAAATTCTTTTTTTTTCGTTTTTTGCTAGATATTTACGAAGCGTTTTTAACTTTCTTTTAAATAAAGCATATATAAGTTTAAACGTAAATTGCTTGTTTAGTTTAAATTTAATTTCGTAATTTTACAATTAATGTTTAGATAAAACTTCGATTGTTTTCTTTTTTTAAAATAAATGCTTTTAATTGTTGTATATTTGTAATATGTACTTTAGCGTTTTTCTTATTATATTAAATAATTTAAAGCTCTTAAAAAATTTATAGTTTTTTTCATTTATTTTAACTTTATAATTTAATTAATTTTTGTTAATGTTTGTTAAGTCGAACTTTATTAAATCGTTTTTTTGCAAGAATGCAAATTCGCTACTTGCGATCAAATTTCGACTTAATCTTTTATTTATTATTGAACGCTATTAATGCGTAAATTAAATGTAAATTGTGTGATTATATTGTACAAATTTAAGTACTTGTGTATTTTAATTAACTTTTGAATTGTGTTGCTTTAATTAAGACATTTCTAGAACAATATTATAAATAATTATTTTCACTATATTAAAGATTAGTTTCTCGTAATGTTGTTAAATAACTATTGATAGTAATTTCGTTTCTTTGTTCACTTTTTCATTTCTTGCGAATAATAAGTTTTTATCTACAATTACTAGATTGTAAGCGTTAAGCTTCTTTTAAATAAAGTATTTTTCTCTTTTTACAAGAGCTCTAATTATAAAATTACTTATTGCACTACAATTAATCATTATTGTGAGTTAACAATCGTTGATCTTAATTAATGTGATAAAACATTATATATATGCTATTAAGTATAATTGTTGTTGTTAAGCTAACACATTGCGTTTCTTTAATATATTTTTTATTAAAAAATTCGAATTTTTCTTTGCTCTTGTGTTATAACTTTTGCTTTAAACGTTTATTTGCGTTAAGCTTTCTTTTTTTGCTAAATTGTTAACTTTAATTTTTTAGAAAATGAATTAATTTCGTTCTTTTCTTCTAAATAAGTTTAACATAAATTGTTGTAACAAGTTATTCAATTAAGATTTGCATATATTATAAAATTTAATTGTTTCATAATAATGTTAAGTATATTCTTTTTTGCAATAACATTGTTTTTTAGTTTTTTTTTATATTCGTTTACGATCTTCGATAAATTAGCTAAAATCTTAAAATAATTCGTGATATTTTTTATACATTCGTAAATTTTTTTTTAATTATATTCTTCGTTTGAATCGATAACTAGACTATAAAATTTAATGATTTTCTAAAGTACTTAATTAACTTCTTGCGTAAATCGAATGTCTTACTTAATAATGTTTTATCTAGAATTTTCTATAATTGATTTAAGTTCTTTATTAAATAATAGTTGTCGTTTAATTTAATTTTAAAAGTATTTATCTTTGTGTTAACTTGTTTTCTAATGTTGTTTTAGCTATTAAATATCTCTCTTAACATAACATTGATTTGTCAACAATTTATTAAGTTTCGTAATCGACAATTTCTTGCGAAGTGACTCAATTTATTACATAAATAGCACGTTTTTTAAAATTTGTTATTTTGCTTTTCTCTAAAAATTTTTTTTTTGCGTCGTTGAATAAAATTCAATTTTATAAATGCAAGTTTACGATAGTTTAAATTATTATATCTCTAATTAGAACAAGATTTTTTCTAATAATATTTGATCGTCAATTCAAAAAAGATTCTTGCTCTTTCGTAAAATTAATTATATCGTTTTTTCATAACTTTTTTATACAATTTGTCGTTAAAATTAATAACTACTTCAATAAAATTAAATATATCGCTAATGAATTTATTATCGCGCATAATTTCGTTCTTAAAATTGTTTTTAAAATTTTGTCGAAACATTGTTATAAATGCGACATCGTTTCATTTGATAAAATTAACATATTTTTGAAATCTTGTTGCGTAGTTTGTTGCAAAGATTTGTTAAATTAAATGTTAAAATATTTTTTTTACGATTTGTTTTTCGTTAAATGTTTCGAAGATTCTTCGAAGTTCTCTTTTAAAATTATCGAAATTCGTAAATATCGCACAAGAATTTTTGTCGTAATTTTTTAAATATTTGCGTAAATTTAATTTAAACTAATGTTAAGCTCTTTCTTTAAAAAATGTTAATACAAAAATTGATTTTTTATTCGCTAAAACAAGATAAAAGATAAAATAAATATTTACTTGTATAAATTAATTTTTTAGATCAATACAATCTTCATAATAAATATTAAATTTATTAATTATTTTATTTTGTCGTTTTTATCGATAAAGAGTTGACGTAATGCTATTAAGTTATTGCTTGAAATAAAGACGCGTTAATTTAATATAAACATTCTTAAAATGTTTAAAATGTTACGCTAGTACTTTCGCAAAAAATATTAAAGAAAATTATATTATTAAAGAGATTTGTAAACGTCTTTAAACAATGTAAGCAATCACTTAATAATAAGAGATTGCAACTTAATAATCGTAACAATTAGTTAAAACTTAAAATAAATTAAATACAATTTATAAAAAAGTTGCGTTCGAAAGTTATATATTTTTTTATTATTTAAGACTTAAGATGTTTAAGATATTTAAAGCATTAATTATTTTAATTATTTTAATTCGAAATTTAAGATGTTTAAGAATTAAGTTCTCTTAATTATCTTAATTTTGTTAATAAATCTTTTCTTTCTAATTATCTTGTGAAGAGCGATGTGCGATAAATAATATTTATTAGCACGCAACTCGTAACAAACGCATTGTGAGAAAAATATATTTATAGCGACAATTAGCAATGAAATTGCGACGTTGTTCAATAATTAATTTGATTAACATAATAAGAAAGAATAAATAATTTCGAAACGAAAATTCTTGAAGAGAAAAGATAGTGTTACGAGTCGCATGCTAATAAATATTATTCGTTGCGCATTGCTTTTTATAAAAAAATTAAAAAGAGAAAATTTGTTAACAAAATTAAAATAATTAAGATAATTTAATTTTTAAGCATTTTAAATTTCGAATTAAAATAATTAAGATAACTAAGATTTTAAACATCTTAAATATCTTAAATCTTAAATAATAAAAAAATATATAACTTTTAAACGCAACTTTTTTATAAATTGTATTTAACTTATTTTAAGTTTTTACTTATTATTACTTTAATTTATTGAATTACTTGTGAAAATTTATTAAATATAAGATTGTTTATAGTTGCAATTTCTTATTATTAAATAATTGCTTACATTGTTTAAAGACGTCTACAAATCTCTTTAATAATATAATTCTTTCTAATATTTCTTACGAAAGTATTAGCGTAATATTAAGATTAACATTATTCTTATTTACAAAATTAAATTTTATAAGAATTATGTAAGAATTAAGCGATTTAATAAAAAGACAATTAATGCAAGTTTTAATAATGCGATACAAAATATAAATAATAAGTTAAATTTTTTATTTTTTTGTTTATATTATTGTTTGTTTTTCTAAAATGCTTATATCGACATTTTCTAACATAAAATACGTATTTTTTTGTTAACGTTACTCAAAGATTTTTTTTTAATAATAATAATACAACTTAATAACATTAATTATCGTTAATGATATTGCAAATTAACAAAATTTAATTATTTAAAATTTAGCGTTACGAATATTAAACTTTAAATTAATGTCAATGCAATCTTCAACAAAGTTGCATAAGAATTTCGAATTTTTTCTTTAAATATATATATATTAATTTACAATTATTGTCGTTGCAAAATCTTAATTTTTACGTATTTATTTATCGATAAAGTTAAAAGAATTTATGTAGACTAATCGTTAGATTAGATTATAATATTACTTCTTTAATTCGACTTAACGTCAAGATTAAGTCGTAACGATTTTTGGAATCGAATCGCTCAAAGTAGTTTAGCGCGAAGCGCGCTAAACTACTTATAGTAATCGACTAAACTACTTTGAGCGATTCGATTCTTCGAATTTTTTTTGACTTAAGTCTTAACATTTGCACGTGACATTTCTAGGTCAACGCGACTAGTCTAAATTTATGAACAATTAATTTACGAATTTTGAAAATTATGCAAACGATTAAAATGATGTTAAATGCATCGCATTACAATTGCTTTCGAAGAATCTTATAAATAAGATTTTAATAAATTTTTCTTTTATAACGCAAACATAAATACAAATGTTAATTATTTTTTTATAACAAAATTCTTCTCTTATAATTAATAAGAACGAGACTTAAAATAACACATTAAAATATAAAGACACAAACGAGAACCAAAATTCGAATAATAACTTGCTTAATTACATGAAAAAAAAGAAATTAACGCAAAATGCATAAAAACGATTAGAAATTAAAGAAATTACAAATTACGAAACTTTTGTTTAAATGTTTAGTTACACATATTATTGTAATATAAATAATTTATTTTTAATACTTTAAAGAGTTTATTAGAGTCGTATTTTTATTCTTGTATTAAAATAATTTTTTACAAAAACTTCTTAAATGTCTCGTAATTCTTCGCGCGTTACTTGTGACGTTTTATTTATTTTTTAAACATTGCAAAGAAGATTTTAATAAAATTAAAGTCGTAAAAGTATAAAGAAAGAAACGTTAATGTAACGTCAACATTATTATATATTTCTTGAAGCTTCTTACTCTTATAAGTAAAGACGTTATTTAAACAAAACACTAAATTAGAATCTTCGTCTATTATTAAAATAATAAGTGAAAAAATGTAATTGCGAACGAAGTTATTAAAGATTGTTTACATACTAGATTCGTAATAAATAATTTAAACAATATATTCTTCAAATGTAAATGTTAATAATATTAATTATCTCTTTGATTGTTTAAATATTGTGTGCATTTTTGCTTCGTAATCTCGCAACAATTACTTATATTTTCTATTGTTAATTCTTTCGTAAACAACGAATTTATTTAGAAACATCAATTAATGTATCTTTTACTAGCATAGTTGTATTCGTTAAATATTACGTTATGTCTAATTTTTTTGCAAAGCGTAATAAGAGATTTGCAAAGTAGTTGTTAATATGCAAGTATAAAAGACGTTTATATATTAATTTTATTATAAGTTTATTTCTTTCTTCGAAGCATTTTCGTAATTGTGTCAATATTAATTATAATGTCAAATTCGTCATACAAGTAGAAACACATCTTGTCAAAATAAACAATAAGACAAAGATTAATATAATTCAAAAAAAAATTTATCGTTTTATTGATTAATCTATTAAGACTTCTTCAATATTAAGAAACAATGACGAAAATATACAATTTAATGTTACGTTTTATCTTGCTTATTTGACGCTTAAATACATTTTTTAGATGCGATATTTAAGCAATATTATTATCAATTCTAATGCGATCAACTATTGCAACTCTTTAATCGTCAATTAGAACAAACGTTATGACAAGAAGAGAGTCACGAAACATGTAGATTACACGATTATACTAAAGACTTCAAATATTGTTTAATCAAAATGCTAATTAAATAGATAAAAGAGGTTTTAATTCAATTGCGCGAAAAATTACAATTTGTGTGATGATTTCATCAAAACCTTGGCATCTTCCCGATTGCGACATAGAAATCTGCTTGACACGATACACGCTTGTTTAAAATGCATTATCCCAATTTATCGACGGAAAGTCTCGATTCTCACGCATCGCTCTTCTACGTTTTATCCATCTTTTCAATGTTAATGATAGTCTGTTGTGGATAGCATTGTCGAACACTATCGAACTCTGCTATTGATTCTTGCTTGTTGTGTATCTTGAGACTCAAATGCGCAAGATAAGAATTCAATACAGCAGTTTTTCAGAAAAATAACAAGAGTGCGTGCGCGAAGTTGTTCGTGTATTGCTATCGCAGTTGCCAGATTTGAGCTGAGGCGACAAATCAACAACAGCATAGGAAGTCGAATAAAGTGGGAGTGCGCGATTTGCGAAGACCAGGGCTCCTCGTTGGTCAATTGGGGTGATGCATTGTAAACAAGCGTGTACTATAACTGATGCATCGCAAACATATGCTCTAGTTCTGACATTCGAGATGCGCACGAACCCCCGCAGCGCTCTATCCTCCTGGCGTTTACGGTATGAGTATGTTTCTGTGTGAGTGGCACTGGGATAGAGAACGCGAAGATCTAGCTGGCCTTGAGAGTCATTCGTCCGAATTGACCCTATTTTCATGATCCTCGGCTACTAAGCTACTATCTTTTGACTAGAATTAGACGTGTCTCTATGCTCAGAACTTTGAGCGATTACGGATCGACTGGATTTATTTTGAAATTGTGTGGTAAATGTTCCTTTCTTAATATATCTCCATGCTTGGAAATATGAGCGGTCAATTGAAGGGATATACTTCAAAGTCTCCATGACCATATCGGCTTCAAATCTCTTGCGATCGTGAGCAAGCTTCATATACTCTTTCCTAGACCGAAAAACCTCTATATCTTAGCACCAACGTTCAGCGGCTTCACCGTCTTCTTCACCACACCCCCTCCTCTTCCTCCTCCCAAATCGTCTCCAAAATAGCCACCGCCCTCACACACCCTCTCAACTCCCGATCCGACCACCTAAACCCACTCCTCGAGCCCCATTCCCAAACCTCCTCCATCCCATCCACCCGCTTCCCCTTGGCACCATCCTGCAACCCTCCCTTCACCTCCTGAAACACCTTTCCTACCGGCGATAACGAATTCACATACTCCCGCAAATCCTCCAACCCATCCGCCTTCGCCATTACGAGCGAACACCCCATCGCAGCCTGCAGCAGCGCCGCGACGGCCGAACGCGGGCGGATGGCCATTGTGGCGTGCGCGGGTGGGGTACTGATGATGGTAGAGGCGAGGGTCGGTTTCGGAGGAGGAGATGGTGTGCGAGAGGATTTACTGCGTTTGAGCACGCCGATCTTGCGGCGCTTGGTGGAGCGCGGGAGGGAAGACGCTGCGTGGCGCTTTGAGCCTATGGCCGGGGAGAGGGGCAGGGTGAAGAGAGCGCCGGCGAGGTGGGAGGGGGAGGGGTGGGGCTGGGGAGCTGGGAAGGAGAAGGTGAAGATGTAGGTGCTGGGGTGAGACATGGGTGGGTGTGGTAGATATAGAAGGGCAGGAGACCGTTTTTGTTGGACTCGAGGCTCTTAGAGACGGTGACAGAGAAGGTGGAATACGATCAGGGGTGCTTCTCCGAAGTTCCTGGGCGATCGCAACTCGGCTGCTGTGGAGCTCGAAAGCAGATAGCGGAGAGATAGGGGTTTTATGTCTGTGGGTCGTCCTTTGTTGCGGGACAGGGGCATTGTTCGTAGGTTTCAATGGCTTTGTGTATGTGTTCGCGGACAAAGAAAGCAGTGCGAGGGGGAGGTCTCACAATGGCTTTGTGCCCATCATGTGGGCGAGATAGAGGGCGGCGGGTCTTTGTGTGCATGCCACTGCGCTGGCTGGACGAGGGACGTCACCTTGGTAGCTAGCTCAAAAGCTCTGGAAGTTTTGGGACAGGTTGATCATTTTCCCGGAAGCATATTTGTTGCAGGGCGGTATCTCCAGCATTGAGATTGGATCAAGCGTCAGACCACTATCGAACCCGGAAGATCCAGAGACCAAGCAGCGATGTGCTACCAAGAAACCTGGCTCCATTCGTGCCGCCACACCAAACAGGTCCTCGACCGCATTCACTGCGCGCTTCACGTGCGAACGCGCGGCGGAGAGTGCGAGGGCTTTATCGGGTATGTGGAGACGGTTGGCTATCGCTGCCTGGCGTGCGAGGCTAAAAGGTCGAGTAAGGGCCTGGTGATACCGGCGATACAGAGGATCAAGGAGAGTGTCGGGCTGGGGGTTGATGATCTACATCCGAGTCGGAAGTGGATTTGGAGCGCAAGGGTGAATGGGAAGGTGAGCTTTGGGGTGAGTGGGTAGGTTGCAGGTGGTGTGAGTTGCCGGTTTTTTTGGGTATAATTTTGGAGAGCGCTTCGATTGTTCGGATAAGGTTTTGGCTTTGATAGCCCATTAGGATTATGTGCCTTAGGGCGTAGTTGTAAGGAATATGAATTTCAGAGTTCCTCGCTGTCCACTGCGCATTTTCAAATTCCATGGTATGATGCTTGAGGAAGTCGATCAGATGCGTAGTCGCCTGAGTCCGTCGATATCAATTGCTAGAGGATATCCCACCATGCGAGGTGGGCGTGACTGGTAGAAAACGTAATACACGTTGAGACGCCCGTCAAATATTGTCAAGCAGTCTGTCTGTCAATATCTTGTAAGCTGCTCGCCGATAATGCAGCCATCACGGCTAGTGCCTCGACGTCCAATTCTCTATGTCTAAGACGCTTTCCACGGACTAGTCTTTTCTACCTAACACGTTATTACAAACACGTCAAGACTCCGTGTGTATCTTCTGTACGAAGGTGATACTGCCAATGCGGCAGTGTATCTCGGTCGTGACTATGGGGAGCCATATTGGAAAGATCAGGGTGCGGTGTACCTAGGCAACGGCCCGAGAATCTGCATTCTCGGCAGGAGGAGTAGCTCGCATTGCGTTTACGCCGGGGAAGAAATTGGTAGCTATCATGAGTCATGAGAATGCACACAAGTACAACACGTCCTTCGACCTGTCAACGACGCGTCCGACCATGGCTCTTCCAGCATGCAATACATCCTTAGGACACCAGCACATTCAACATGTCCAAGCTGGTCTCCACGGACTACTGCCGTAAGGGACTATATGCTGGATTTTGGAACGTCATTCTTCGCTGTGGCCTTCAAAACATCTAGGAATCAAGAAGCCAGATGGCTATCAGGAAAGCAGAGACTGTGACATTACCGTAGAGGGAGACTTAGCAGCTCAACTCATTCAAATCATTGAGTATTGTTGAAGCGCAGGCATCTAACTGACAGGGCATAACAGGACAATGAACACTGAGGGAGTGCTAGAAGCAGCAAGAAGCTTGACAAACGTGGCATAGAAAGCGTACGTGAAGAAGTATTCACCTTCTTGAGGTCGAGGAGAGAGGCTAGAAGCAGGGCCACTCAAAAGTCGCTGCCAATGGCCAATGTAAAACGACCAGACTGGGTGAGGTACCTACGCTTTGGCCGCAAAGTAAGTTGACCAAATGTCGTGATGCTGAAGCGTAGTTTTGCTGTAGATCAAGGCAGTTTTCAAGATGGGGCTTAATAAGCGCTAGCCCGATCGGGCAAGGATGCCGCAACGCACCCACGAATTGGAGACTGTCGACAGTATAAATGGTAGTGAATTATAGTTACCAATTGTTCAACGACGATTACGCAAGGGGTCGTGGTTTAGTGGGTGAGTAAATCTCCGTCGATTCACAAATGATTAATCCTGACTCGCGCAGTATAATGCATCCTTAGCATGGATGAGGTCCGGGGTTCGATTCCCCGCGACTCCAGCTTTTTGTACTGTTGGTTCTTTTCTTGCTTCCAATTTCTTTGGCTTGATATCTATTAGAGACGCTCGACAACCTAAGGGGCAAACTTTGTTGTATTCCCCGACAATATGAACACCATACATCTAGCTATCCTCGCAATGGCAGGTGACTTGATCTACATCAGAGGTTATGAAGTCTTAGCTTCACAAGTCAACGGGCCATGGAGTAACCCCTTTGTAGATTGACAAATGCTGCCGCAAATCAACGTGCTCTCACCTGCCTCATTCGTCGCGCCTACTCCACTATACAGCCCAGGTGGCATGCAGCTCAAGATAAAAATTCTCGGAATCAACACTCTACCGACAGAGATCCCCAACAAACCTTCACGAAAATCTGGATATCAGGCAGGAAATGTGAAACCAGACACGCCGAACCACAGACGTGCTAAATCGTGGCTCGAATATCTGCGTAGTAGAGATAATAGCAGGACTCGTGATACCACTGCCGTTAGCCGTTGGACGAAGGGACTTTGATGTTTTTGCAGCTTTTTGGAACGGGAAATTGTGCTGAGTGAGGAGGTAGGATGTGAGGAGGTAGGATTTGGTGGTGGAGGGGCGGATGTGCTGTGTGACGATGGGGGGAATAGAGGTTCTGGGGGCTGGTGGTTAGGGATTGTTGTTGTGAGTGGTTGAGGCGATGGGTCTCGGGTGGTGGGTCTTTCGACTTGAGCACAGGTTGGCAGTGTATCTGATGCTGGCAGCGTGCTTATTTTAGTTGGGTCTTGAGCAGATATAGGCCTAGAATGTGATAGACCACAGAATAAAGGGGGGGAAATGTTCATTGAAGCAGATGATTGACGAGGTTATGCATCCAGTAGGAACTGGGGCTGGACCGGGGGCGACAGATGATGAAAGTTCGGATGTTAGGAAAAAGAGAGAAGGTTTGCACCCCATAGGCGCTGGTACGTGAGATGGCTGATCGAACAGTTGATGACTAGTGTACATGCAGCTTTCCCCCGATACAGTAAAAAGGCGGTTTCACGCCACACAGGCGCTGTTACATTGGGACAACTAATCAGGACCCAACGATCATTGTATCTGCCGCTCTTTGTCGGAACACAGGGAAGAAAGCGACTTTAGTCGGCTTCCATAGAAGGTGCTAGTCGAGCACGTTTATTCCTTTGGAGGCTGAATATAACCTGAAGGATATCGACTTCCATCCGATGAAGCGACATCCTATGGATTCCGTCAGTAATGGCAAACACCAAGGGTCATGGGAACATTGGGCGGTGAACTTACGCATTGGAAAGACCACACTCCAGCAATAGGGTTCTCGCAACCATACAGACCCTGGTTCCAATTGGTGCAGTCGTGCGACGCGTAGGTCAGCAGAAGCAAAAACTATGATGAATCGATCCAGATCTACAGTCTAGATGGCGATCCTCGCAATCCGTTTGCCAATATGTGCAGTGACTTACAGTACAGAGATGAACTTCAATGGGGGCCTCTCCATGTGGGGTAACAACCGCACAGCGCTTACAAAGAACTCCTAGAAGTAAAGTAGTCAACTTACTAAACTGATGCTCTGTTCCTGCAGGATTATTAAGATGGAGCTTCTCTGTGTTGGGCGGCTGGGCACCAATCGCACAGCGCTTATTCCTTGCTACTTTAGCATTAAGTACATTCGATGAAGAGGAAATGTTTAACACGGGCCAGTTTTACTGCGCGTTTGTCTAGCATGGGCCACTCTTTGGACAAGGGTGCACGCAACGCTAGACACAGGAATTTTTTCCTCGAGTCAAGCCTCCAACCAGGCCCTTCAGCAAAGTATCACACATCGCTGTCATCGCGATTAGTGATTATATTGGGAGAGCACAACGCAGTTGTCTTCCGGAAGGTTCGCTGAAGGCAATGATTAGGGGCTAGGATTTGGATTAGGGGTCAGGGTTAGATGTGTATATAATTTGGGCGCGAAAAGGGCGATGACAAGGTCCAAGCATAGACAAGGCGGATAAGTCGAGGAAAGGAAGATTGAGTCTGGATCATATCAAACTGGCCAAGCGCGCATTGACCGGTCCAGCTCTCTTTATGCAGGATTTCTTCAGCCTTCCTTCCTTCGGCGGAACACTTCCGTCCCACCCACTCACAAGCGGAGAGGATCGAGGACTTTGGCCCAGTTCACCTAGCGCAGTGGTCGCTCGCCCCTACAATATCCCGATATCGTCGTCTAGGTTTGGTACTATTTCAAGGTAATCAGACCGCGCACTCCCACTTTCGGTAAGGAATACTCCCACTGGGAACACCCATTATCTTTGGTGTATAATCACCGGGTTCTTCGACTTCCATGTTCAGGTGCGCAGACTCAAGTATAGAGCAAGGCCATCGAAGTACAGAGGCTGGACCAGTTCAGAAATGGTTGAGCCCCACGCGCCTGGCTCAGCCAAACCATCAAGCAGCCCGGGTTCCTGTACCGAGCGATCCTACACTTCGAATCTTTCCAACAAGCTTCATTGCTTCAGAACAGCAGTGCGACAGATATCTTCTGGAGACACACACTGCTAAGCCGTCGACCCCACAGGCGTGGACTGATTCCCAGGCCCAAGCAACGGCCAATCCGTCCTGTGAACAAGCTTCGAGATGCCGACCATGACGCGGTCGACTTTGGTGATCATGCTAATCTCATGGTACGCATTGACTCTGATATAGTAATCGGCCACTTGCACCAGCGAATCGATAAGCACCCTGAAGGTGTAGACGAGAGGAGCCGTGCGAACAGGCGTCACTTGCTTGGTGGCGAATCGGCAATTGAAATTCCAAAGCTGGGAGCTCCAGTCGTAATTGATACGGTGCTCTGCGGGCTTCTCAGCCGCCTCGGCCAGAGCGCCCGCGATGCCCATGAGAACGTCGTACTTCCTGAGATCGCCTCCTGAGCGTGCAATGGCCACAGTGACTCTGTTCGTATTCAACGGCTCTGTCAAGTCGGCGTCGCTGGCTGGTTCGCCTAGGGTTACTGGACTGTTTGTGAAGTTGAAGCCGTCGATCGATGGGACATGGTTTTGCGTCGTGCTCTCTGTTCCATTCGAGCGACCCTCGGGAGCCCGGGATATCGTTCCTGGGATTCCGAAGCCCACGCTGCCAATCTCACCCTCTTGCAATAACAAGCGAAAAGAGGTGACGCAGAGGCCGGTCTCTTCGGTCATGAAAGCGAGCGCCAGAAGCAAACCCCAAACCACGTATTTCCGCTGTATCTGGCCCCATCGTGCGACTAAATTGATTGGCGTGTTGGGGATTTTGTTAGTGTTAAAGTGCTGCCCGGGCATGACGCCGTTGAAGTCCTCAAGTGCTACTTTTCTCAATGCCATGATGGTATTGTAAAAGTAGGCTTCTTCTGGCTGGTAGGAAGGGAATTGAGATTGCAGGTGGAGCTTGAAGTCTTGCGGTATATCGATTTCGGAAAGATTTGCGAAGGTGTGCGTGATATCGGTCAGGTTGATCTTCGGAGAGCTTAACGATGATGGGTTGCTCACAGCCAACGGGCTTGATAAGACTGACGTTGCCCAAGTAAGGAAGAGGGCAGGGAGCCATTGCCGCACGGAATACATGTTGTGGAAACTGGAAAGGCTTTTCGAGCTGGTGATAGTATCTGCGAGGTGTTACCCCGTCGGATTCGAAAAGAATCTGGTAATATTGTGAGCGACGTAGGAATGCTTGATTTTGACGCAATCCATGGTTGTAGAGAGATCCGCAGACAAAGCATGGTGCAAAAGCGACGTACATCCAGTCCGATGAGATTGTTCAACTGTACTGTGCTCGAAAGATTAATTTTGTCCCTATTGCCGTCTACCGCTTTGCCCTTTTACCGACTTGCAACGCTAGAGCCGGCCTTTACGCGATCCCGTATCAACCGAGCGCAGTTTAGTATGGTCAGTACCTGTATGTATTAAGAGCCAAGGCTGAAGAATAATTTTATGAGTGCGAACGATCACCTCCTGGTGAAGAAGGCCATGAGTGCATGATGATGGAGAAATTGAGCTGTATCGGAGAAACAACGAAAAGAGGAAGAAGGAATCAATCTTTGTACATACTCCAAAACACTACCTCCAACGACTATCATATGAAAGTATTACAAGCCAATAGGACTCGTAAGCTATGCAAGTATCCTCAACCGGGCTGGCTAGCTGCCTACATTTCCTAAGAGCCGCTTGAGCGTTATGATGGCTGCTCGGTGACTTGACAAGCGCGAGATATAGATAGGATGCGACCAGTAGCATCTCTCAAGTAACGTAGTCTTCGCTGGCACGCATTCACGGAGCAGTAGCATCCCCAAACACTTGAGCTCTGGTGGCTGTTGGGTAGTGCCGCGAGGTTGTCAGGAAAAAGGATACCTAGAAGGTAATAGTCAACCACAAATTCAACGCATGAGACATTGCTGGCTACTCAATGTTCTGACTCTAGCATATGTGATAAGGGATTGTAAAACATGGTCAGGCGTTTCTAACTTCCCCTTTGCCTTTAAGCTCGTACTTATTACTCCCTTCGTCTGCTTCTCCATTGCATTAATTGGCAATTCAAATCGCAACATCCTCCGGGATACTCGACCTCGAAGTTGTAACTGACAGCCTTGTGCCCTCTTGCCTGATGCCTTGAGCCTCGAAGTCCTCCTGCTTTGTGCATATCCAAGCCGAAGCATACATGTTCACTCTAGATGAGTATGAGTTTTGCGGGCGCAATTCCAAAGGTTAAAGGGTGGATCTTGCATACCTGTCGATACAAGATCCAGGCAACCTAGTTCCTACTCGGTTTGCTGTAAAGCCATTCTTCTCGAATAGTGCAATGTACCATGGCCGTAACCCTGCGGAACGCAAGAGGACTTTGCCTCCGAGCTTGAGAGCACAGTATAGAGCCTGGATCTGAGTCTGAGCTTGAGCGTCTTTCGGATGGAACCAGTCCATGCTGTCCATGACCTAAGGGCTCTATTAGTCAAGGATGTTCGTCTTCAAAGCCGTAGTGTATAGCCGTGGCTTACGACCGCGTGACTCAGCGTCCCCGTTGCAATGGGCGCAATGACCTCTTGGAGCTCATCGGTACGAATGCGAAGCCCGTCGAAAGCTCCGGGCTGAGAGAGTTTCCGGTGGGCTCTTGGCGATAGATACTGAGGGTGACATCTACCGACTGAATCAACTCCCAATCTCGCTCCAAACCAGCAGATTTCGCTCCAAATCGGCAAGAGCTTACCGTTGAGAGTATCTTCCCTGGAGGCAAAGCAGATAGAAGTAGTTGTCATCACTTATCAAAGTATTCTTGGCCACTGGGTCAAGGGTGTTGACGAGATACTCCCAGATGGCTTCTCCACGAAGGCCCCCATTCTCACCTTCCGACTGATCAGATATGATCATCTTTCTATGCGCCGGAGGTGCTTTCCACGCCCACCATTCAGTGCTCACGACTGCCCAGTGCAGAGGTTTACTCAAAAGAACCCGCCGGATCCTCGGCCAAATTCCTTGCTGCTCTCACAGAGTCTTTGCGTTGCAGAGATCCTTTACTGCGGACGCTAGTCCCAGCAGCCTGAAAAGCCACCGTATGAGCTTGATGGTGTGCCTGGATGCGTGTCAGTGGTGTTCGTGGTCGTATCGTAGCTGGCTATCTACCTAGATCCTCCGGTTTCGTACAGTCCGTGTGAGGAGTCAAATGTATTGGCGTGACTCAGCCAGTATTGGCAAGCCTGCGAGCTTAGATGAGGGCTGAGTTTGGAGAGGAGTACTTCTCGGAAACTCTGAAACCGGCCCTCGCCAAACAACTTCCACACCTGTAGGTATGGCAAGCTTTGTAATGCCGCAACTTTGAGCTCCAATAGATGATTCTGGTTAGGATTGAGATCTACCGCGTGTATCCGCCTTTCGCTCGCCTGGTACAGATAATCCAAGACATTGTCTCCAGCTGATGTCACGCATAGAAATACGTCGTCAACGTGGATCTTGAGAAGACGATGGTCAACTCTCGGATCCTCCCAGGTGAATGCATATATGTATTCGTTGTTGAACTGCGTGTGCTTGTGGAGCTGATCTTCGTAGTAGATGCGGCGTTGGCTATTCTGGTAGAACATGGACGGAAGCGGAAGGTTCGAGCTTAGATTAACAACGGCGCACTGGTACGCTTTTGAACGAAGCTCGACTGGGATGGAATGCTCGACCGCTTGATACCGGTCAAGTCTATGCTTTTGCGGAGATAGGTAGGGCGATTCGGTGCACGACGCATCAAAGCTTTCGATGAATTTCTGTGCATAGTTTGACTCCTTTGCATCTGAACCAACCAGGCCGCGCTGAGTGCCGAGAAAGACTGTGGAAGAGTCAGAGTCTCCCGATCTGTATCCTTGAGTTCGTCGGACCCACTGTAACATGGGATGCCGCCAAGAAGATAATTCCTTTCATCCACCGACTTGAGAGTGCCAAACTTGTACTCCAAATAGTCCCTTCGAGCGCCCTCCAGTCCTACACGATCTACGTCGAACCAGGCCCGCCAAAAGACTCGACCAATCCAAGTCACGTGCCTGTTGAACGAGCCACCAGTGTATGTGCGGCCACTGAGCTCGACAATACTTTGCACGTAGAAATCTACGACGCCATTAGCCCCATCAGTAGCGAGCAGACTAGGTAGAGAGTCCAAGACACAATAATAGTCTGGTATCATACTCAAGCTGTATGACATAGTGACCAGATCAGCACCAGTCCGTGTGAAGCTATAGTGGAGTTTAGACATCGTCTCGTCCTTGTAGAATCTGCGCATGTAGTCTTCGAGCCGAAAGGTCCTTGCATCTTGGCACACAATCTCTACGTCCCACCCTAGACGACAAAACCGTCTCCTGGCAACATGAAGTATAGATGGCGAAAGGTCAACGAGAAATATCTTTTCGAAGAAAGTCGGCACGTCTACGTAAGCCTGCATGGCTTCGATATTGTAGCCTGTGCCACCTCCGATATCTACCCATATTGGCTTTCTCTGAACATATATCCCACAATTTGATTCGTACTTCAACTGTGCTGCGACTAGCCCAAGCATGTCTTCGCGACCACGTAGTAGTCTTCTACGTGTTGCGTCATACACGTCGGCCTGTACACGATCCCCTCAGGAAAACCGGGTGACAGAATTACACTTAGACACTCCGTATATCATGATAGATAGATGTAAGTCGAAACTATTAACCCCACGTACCTGGGCCCTGTAGAAACTCTCCAGAGCTGCCTGCTGACCCGTATCTTCGCCATCGCCGGTATGCGGTTTCAGGAAGCTAGCATAGAAGAATCGAGCATAGGTTGCGAGTCCACTAGATTTGACAGAAGCGTTGGAGTTCGAGAGAACCACAAAGATGATTCCACCGACAAGAAGGGCTGCAGCAGCCGATACTAAGATGATGTAGGGAGTCGGTAGCAATGAGTTCAAATGCCAGTGCCACTGAGCCATGATGTGAGAGGGGAATGAAGGTACTGCTTACGAAGCAGGACGTTGCTGTAGCGATCATCGGAATGAAAGCGACAGGAAGGACATATATGCTTCCAGATTATCCCAATGAGCGCCATTATTGTGACCATACCAAGAGACACGGATGAGCGACATCGCTCATGTGAACCTTTCTCGGCCTTTTTCCCTCCTGTCTTTCCTCAACTCGGCCGGTCCAGTCGTGGAGGCACATGGCAGACTCTTTGACGCCCATTGCTGCACGACACTGCTTCAGCATAGATTAGATCGCACGGTTGAAGTCGTGCATAGAGATAAGGTTCCTTTAGAGGTTTGGCCGGTCAACACGATTCTCGTTCCTGGCCTGTCGTAGCATTGCAAGGGAGCATGTGTACGCAGCTAGGGAAGCCGAGCAAAGAGCATACTTTAGACAGGTCAAAGCAAGAATTGCGTGGAAAGGCGCAGTGGTTGACTGAAGGCTTTCAGCCAACCAGCAAGGCACGAGGGAGAATGTCGGCAACACGATAGCTTCAGGCGCTGTAAAGATTCTAATTGGCCAAAGTAAAAATGAAGGAAAGACTAATGGGACTCGACACTATTACTCAATTAAGTATCGCGTTGTCTAGATAATCGCTATTGATTATAGAGCTTTTGTAGACATATTGTAACATATTTAATGCCAACAATAAAATTGATGATTCCTTGTACTGTTAAATAAACTGTATAATTCTGATAAACACCAAACTTTTTGTAATTGTCAATATTGCTATAATTATTCGAGGGTAGAAGGGGGTTGAGAAGGGAGCTGGGGGTCTGGAGTGTTGAAGGCAAAGGGTGGCTAGGGATATTCGAGGGAGTGTACAGGAGGTGCTGCGCAATTGATCGAAGACCACCGTGGGATACTCAGTACATAGGCGAGAGACAAGGGTTTATGTATAAAGGCTAGAGAAGCATGTCAATCAGGAACATTATGCCTACGATTGATTGGAAGTTTGTTTTGTATAATGTTATTGCAATAAACCGTCCTAATATTGTGACTTCCTGGGATGTGCTGGGATTGAAGTAGTTTGGGGGATGGCCGTGTAAGCTCGAACAGCTTTGCATGCTCCAACGGAGCCCGGTTCCCAAAAATCATGCTATCCCTATCGCTGGAGAGAAGTGAATACGCGTGCGTGGAATTCTCGGCTTAGCCTTCGCGGGTGTGTCCTTCAACCAGGTCGTCTCCTCGCTCCTATCATGTATGCCCTGCTCCTACCCATTCCAAGCCTTCGCTAGGGGGTGTAATACTCAACTGAGACGCTGTATCCGCTCATGAGCCCAAGTAGCTTAGCGCAGCTAAGACATACGCCTCCTAAGTCTGCTTTTGTCGCCTGCTAGCAGATCTCGATCTCCCTGCGAAATGCGAGACTCGGTCGTTATAGAATCGGTGGCCTGCCTCTGCCATCAACTTCAAACGTCTCGAAAGGCTGGCCCTATCCTCTGCCCTGTAGGCCAAGAGCTCGCTCCCTCTTCGTAATCTGGCGGCTTATGCATGTCCTGCAACGGTATCGGACTCTCTGTAACCCTACTACCACTCGCTGCATGCGTCTCTGCCGGCCTCTCCGGCAAGTAAGGCGGCGGTGCCTCTCCCCTTTCGTCCAGTCCTTCGACCCTCGGCTCGGACCTCCATCTGGTATGGACCCATCTCCTGGCCCCAGTCCAGCCTTGCAAATCCTGGGCGAGAAGGAGTCGCCGGGATCCTTGCAGACGAGCGGCTTTCCTGCGGCGACGACGTGAGACGTAGCAATAGGCGGTGAAGAGAATGGCGACGAAGATAATGAGGAGGAGGAAATAGTAGTTAAGAACGTCGCGGCTGGAAGAGTCTCCGTTGAGATCTGAGGAGCTGGCGTACCCAGTGAGTGGGACTGTAGCAGTTGGAATTGCGGTGCCAGAATTCGGTATACCAGGGTCGTCCAAGGTGGGCGTTGCTGTGGGTAGGGAAGCTTGTGCGGCATTGTTGATGATTGATTGGGCAAGTGTTGGATGTGGGAAGGCTATGAGCAGGGGCAGTAGATAGAGTAATGTTGAGTGAAGCACTGTCATAGATTTGTGGTGGTTGGGTGAAGCCATGATGGTCTCGAGAGCCCTTTGGATCGTGGTTCGGCAAGCGTCCTGGAGTGCGGAAATCTTGGAGGAGATTGCCTTATCAACAGTTTGATTGCCGCGAGTCAAGCAGTGTCTATGAATCTGCTTTAGAGGATGAGCATTTCGAGGGAACGAGAGAGACTGCCGGCTGCAGCCTTGGCTCGGCAATTGCAGTGCTCGTGAAGTGAATGGCACAGAAAAGTTGAAGGAGGACTCGAATGAATTGACGATACAAAAGCTTGCTTCGGCATCATCCGTCATCCGGGGTTTATGCGAGAGATGAAGCAACGCTAGTAACAACGGTCTTGTCATATCGGATGGGACCAAATATCTTGTCATCTAGAAATAAGAGGCATAGCAAACAGAGGCATGGTTTCTCTTCAAAGTTCAATTGGTTTATCTCACTGTATCTTAGGTATAGCTGCGGATATTCTACGAGTTACATGATGACATTCATGTAACTACGTGCTGCCCATAAACATATCCATCCAGACCCAAGACAGCCTCGAATAAGCCGAAATCACTTGAACTGATCTTCCGTCACACCTGCACCCATGGCTGCCGTCGAGCTAATCCCTCCCGTCAACATTTTCAGCATGTTGTCGACGTAGTTGGCCCCTGACCACTTCTGGTGCGTCACAACATCGATCTTGGCCGCGATCTCAGGCTCCTGCACCAGCTCGCCATAAGCACGCATGCCATCTTTGGCAAAGGCTCTCGAGAACTGGTCCGAGATGAGGGCAGTCGTATGGAGGCCTGCCAATGTGATGAATTGCCAGCAGTACCCAAGTTGGCCCAGTCGATTGATGTAAGTGACTTGTTCTTCCTGAGGCATGGCTGTCTTCCAGTTGAACGAGGGTGAAAGGTTGTATGCGAGTCTGGCATCTGATCAGCAGGTACATGGATATGATAGATGGAATATACAAACTTCTGTTCTGGCCACACTGCGTGCACGCCATTGGCAAACTCCTCTGCCTGCTTGTGATCTGGCAGCTTACTTTCCATCCAGATCATGTCAGCGTACGGACCATATGCGATGGCCCTGTTGATGGCACAACCACACCCTCCCTTGTAGCGGTAATAGCCCTCCCTCGTCCGTGGCGAATCCCAGTCCCAATGAATGTCGACGCCAGTCAGTCCTTTTGCAATGGCTCTCGCCTCCGAATTGCTTTTGCCCTTGACCGCGGATCTGTATTGCTCGATCAAGCCCGGTTTGTCGACGTGAACTCCAGCATGGATCATCTCTTCGACAGCTTCATCGTAGAGTTTCATGCCCGACCGAGCCATCCATTGATCCTCGATCGCCTGCAACGCATCTCCACTGTTGCCGGCCTGCTCAGCCGCGACCATGAGGTCATTGAGTGGCTGCAAAGCCGGATTCGTCACTCCCAGAATGAACCCGTGATCTCTATGATCGATCGTTGAAGTTATGAGCGTCGCTGCTTCGGAGTCGGTCCTAGCAACTGCGAGGAGGTCCGTGCCTGACGCAGTCAGCAACATCCATTGCTCATAAGATTGCACCCATACCCATGATATCGGCTTGAGCACGAATGGCTACCAGCCTGTTGATGTGCTCACTAATGGGTACAAGGACCTTGCCTGCCATATGACCGCACTTTTTCGTTCCGGGCGCCTGGTCCTCAATGTGAATGCCCGCTGCTCCGCTCTCAATGAATAACTTTGTCAGCTTCATTATAGCTGTAAGACCTCCGTGCCCAGTGTCCGCATCGGCAATAATGGGCCTTAAGAAGTCTGTGTTGGCCACACTACCTCGCTTCGCCTTCGGGGTGGTTATCCGTTCTTCACGCTGCTTACGGTCGTGGAAGAGTTGGGCGAGAAACAGCTGATGAACCTTGTTCGGGACAGTATTCTAAGATTGTCAACAAGATTTCCCCACAACTCAGGGACACGATTCATGGAAGATCACACTCACGTATGGATAATCAGCAAGGTCGGGCGAGGGCTCATCTGTGGAGGAAGCCGTCGAGGAGCATTGCCAGCCAGAAACGTAAACAGTGTCGAGATATTTCGCCATTTGCGTAAGCATCGTTGGTTCAAGGCATCCATATGTGAAGCTAGCATCCCCATTCTACATTCAATCAGCGCAGTGTTCGAATATGCTGAAACCCAGGGCTTGCCTTGAAACGACCCTCTACAATGTTCCACAATTTCTTGCTCTGATCATTGCTGGGATATTGGATCTTCAAGTTTCCTCTCTTGGCTACGATCTGCTCGGCAGTGAAAGGCCGCTTGGTATGTCTCCATCTTGAGTTCTGCCACCATTGCTTGACCACATCGACGTCTTGCTGGAAGAGCTGCTCTTCCTGGTCCTCGACAGCCATTGGGACGGCGTACTGAAAGAGCTTTTGGACTGCGTGGGATGCTCGGGGAAGGATCATTCGCTCTCGTAGGTATCGTTCGTACTGTTCTGAGGCTGAGGTGGGCAGGAGGGGAATTCATGAGCATTTGGCAGAGACCGGTCAGAAGGCTAGAAGAGCGGGCATGTGCTAGGCTTGGCCCGAGGCCTTGAGAGTGAATGGCCATATTACGAAGCTAGCTCCGTGACGACACTTTGGCGGGAGCGTGTCGGGTTAATGGAGAACTTCAACTTTGAGGTCGAATCTGGGGGTATGGGCAGGGGTAAGGTAAGGTACGGGAGCTACGGTACGCTACGCTAGTTCGAGAGCCTCTTCCAGTCTCAGATTTCTTTACTACACCTCAGCTACGAAAATCAGATAATACCATTAGTACATATTCAGACTTTCCATTCAGTCTCTACAGGCTCGTCTTCTTGAGGCTCTCAGCATTTCTTGGGAGGTGTAGACGTGAGAGAGGAAACCTGTTCACAAGAGCCTCGGTTACAAAATTAGCGCGTCTTCCCCGGACTTCTTCACATGCACGAGATGTTCTTATTGGTTCGCAAAACCATATTCTGAACCTTTGATTCTTTCCTTACTTGATATTAGCGAACTTACGCAACGATCTTATACGAATCTGTCAGCCTCCGCTCCAGGAATCGTATGATGCTTTGTGCTGCGTCTAAGCCAATACACTTCAGTCATGGAAGAATTGCAGAAGAAGCATCGCCAGGAGCAGAAAGACCTTCAAGCTCGCATCACGCAGAAGAAGAAGTCGGCTACTAAGAAGACGCGCAAGGGCCTTAACGACGAATGCACAGATTCAGAACGACAGCTGAAGGACAGGCACGACCGTGAAATCTTGAGCCTCGCACAAGATGCAAATCCCAGCCGGAAGGACGATCAGGAACTGCAAGTGAATTGCGAAGAGAATCTCACTGTACAGCAGCCCGTCAACGGCGTAGAAGCTTCCATGGCAGATTTGTCAGTATCGGACAAAACAGACGAATCCATGAGTGCACATACTAAGAAGCCCAATCGACAAAAGGCAAGGCTCGCTCGTCGAGCGGCCGATCAAGAGGCGGCTGCTGGACAGGCCGCCAAAGAGGCAGCAAAGCTTCCCGACCTACGTGCCAGGGAAAGCGAAGCTATGCAATCAGAGTATCAAAAACGTAGCCTCAGAGAGCAACCAATTCGATCGGACGGCCACTGTTTGTATGCAGCCGTGGCCGACCAACTAATTGGAAATGACCTCGACTTGATGCCGGAAATTTCCATCAATGGCCTTGACATGGGCGACTTGAGTCCGAAGATGGCCTACAAAGCCACACGGCACGTTGCAGCTTCGTACATTGCAGCTAATCCGGATGATTTTGTGCCTTTCCTAGCAGGACCCCTGGACACATACGTTCAGACAATCAGGGAAACTGGAGAATGGGGCGGCCATCTGGAGCTGTTGGCGCTGGCAAGGGCCTACGTCGTAGATATCAATGTTTTGCAAGCCGACGGCAAGGTCGAAACAATCGAATGTGGCTCCGGAGGCGGGACCAAGCCTTTGTGGCTGGCCTACTATCGACACAGCTATGGCCTCGGAGAGCACTACAATTCGCTGCGTCAGGCATCGAGATGATCGATCGTCTTAAGGTAAAGCAAGCGCTTCTAATAAAAGCTTGCGCTCAATACAAGCTGGCCATCATGCATCGTCTTCACGAGTGCGGGGGACTAGTCACTTCGGCCTTAACAGCGATTGCTTGACTACCGCCAAGTCCTTGAATCTATTGCTCACGGAAAGCAGCCGTAAGCGACATACTTTTCTCATTCCGGTCAAGAGTTCATCACCTGCAGACAGGGCCTGCGTAATGTATGGTTCCCAAGCTGCCTTCCGGGCCTACTTATGCTGCCAGACACTAACCCAATCCGTTCCTTTGCCTATCTCGTGCGTCCGCTCAGGCTGCCAGTAAGCCACTCTCTTTAAGCCTGCAGTATCATGTCTATCGACGGCATTGTGTTCTACCCGGCCGTCCTCTTTATAGGGCATCTTCCTCCCAGGTTGACTAAGATGAGCAAGATACACCTCAGGTGGCAAAGCATAAGGAGGACCGCCTGTGGAAGGGTCCTTGTATGTGGGAAATTCTACGCAGATCAGGGAAGAGGGTGCCCGGGCTAGCAGGGAGGACATCCTCAATGACCAAGCTGGACGCAGCGAAGGTGGAAGAGCGGAGAGGAACTACCTTTAGGTCAGCATGAATTCTGTGCTGGCCTCGCTGCACGTGTATGTAGCCAGCCGATGCAGCGGCATCTACCGTATAGTCATAGATGTGTTCGAACACAGGTCCTCCGTCGATGTTACTCGACCAAGCATCGCCGAAGAAGTCTCCCGTCAAGAACGTAACCTTGCCTGCACCCACAGTCACGTCTCGGACGGGGTATTTGTGGCCTTTCGTATCCTGCTCCCGCCTACACATCTGCACAGCACTCTCGCTGACTTCAAGGCCATAGACGTCGTAACCAAAACTTGCTAATAACATAACATCATACCCTCGACCGCAGCCAGGGACTAACACCTTCTTGCGCCATTTTCCCCCTTCTCCATTCCTGACGAAACAATCCCCGATGAGATCTTGCCGGTGCGCAAGGACATCCTCCAGGGCAGGATTGGGGGTGCCACGATCCCATGGCAGGAAGTCTCCTTTGTCCCACAGCTCGGACCAGCGATCGCTGTGCGCTGCAGTGTCGCCTGAGAAGTGAGCTAGTAGTCGTGCCCTGGCATCTGTGGGCTTATCTGCAGTGGCGTCGCCCATAGCGTTACGCCTCGTATAGATGATCTGCTCGTAGGGCACAAGACGTTGCGGTACCACCACACTGAATGCGTGACCGTTGAGTTGTGCAACACACCTTGGTATCCTTAATTCGAAGCGGGCACTGTCCTTAGATAATCTGCAGCTCGCTTAGCCACGGGAACAAGCACCGATCCGGCAATGGCCCGGCTCGGGATCTCGGCATATTCGTGGCATCTTTGAACCCCACTTCATCCCCAATCAAGTCGTGAATTCGTTGATTAGCTTTTCCACATGTATGTCCGACGTCATCATCACATTATTGCCTTGCCTTCAATGCTCCCCTCAACAAGTGTTGAAGATCATTCCGCTCTAGCTCTCCCTCCGTTATCTGCCTGTCAGCAATGCTTGTGCTTCGCCATGTCGGACCCGCTCGGTCAGCATCTCTGTATAATTACCGGCATCATGGACCAGATGCCATACAATATTCTGCTAGTCCCACACTAGGGCTTATGGGTGCCGCCCAATATCGCCATCACTCAATCCGAGTAACTGCATAAAGTTCGTTGACCGACATCGCTCACTTGCTCCATTGCTCCATGGCTTGAAGGCCCCGATCTCCTCTGTACTATGTATGCGACATGGAACCGCATGTTGAGCGCAGTATCGCGCCTTCCCCTCCACCACCCATAGACCGGGAGGCCACTCCTACTCCATCCTCGCTTTCGTCCGCGCTCTCGTCCGCGCTGTCTCTGCATTCTGCCGTCCCCTCGACGATCATCGAGGACGAAAGCAATAACAAAGAAGAGAAGGATGCCGAACTAGGCCGCGCAATATCAGTAGCAGAGTCGGCACAGCCACCGCCAGTCAAGGTCTCAAGAGTCAAGCGACGTGGGCTTTTTGCGCGGTTCACCATCCTTGCCGAGGTGGAGGAACCGAAGCACTACGCTCGAGGGACAAAATGGTTTATTACCTTCATCATCGCGCTAGCAGCGGTAGCAGCTCCCTTGGGAAGCGCTATCATTCTGCGTGAGCATCAGATTATCGATATTGATGGAGCTGGACGCTAACGTATTTCACCTAGCCTCACTTTTAGATATCTCTCATGATTTACATACCACTCCAACGGTGACCAATCTATCAGTAGCATTTTACATGCTGGCCATGTCGATCTTTCCCCTTTGGTGGAGTTCCTTTTCGGAAACTCTGGGTCGACGGACAATCTATATTGTATCATTCGCACTCTTCCTCCTGTGGAATATACTGGCCGCCATCTCTACGAATATAGCAATGCTGGTCATCACTCGGTTACTCGGAGGCGGAGCTGCTGCTAGTGTTCAAGCAGTTGGCGCAGGCACCATAGCCGACATATGGGAGGTCAGAGAGCGTGGAAAAGCGATGGGTATCTTCTATCTGGGACCGTTGATGGGGCCATTATTTGCGCCTATTCTCGGAGGGGTTCTGGCGCAGAAGCTTGGATGGCGAAGCACTCAATGGGCGCTTGCCACATATGGTGGATTTTTGCTAGTGATCCTTATCTTTGCGCTACCAGAAACGCTGAAGGACCGGAGACCTCCATTAGAAGAACCAACAGGGGAGGCAGAGGCCACGCCAGCGGAATTGAAACGGACGGCTTCGCGGCAGGTCATCCACCAAAAAACCAAGACTACCATTAAGTGGCTCAAGCGCGCCTTTCTCGACCCTCTCAAGATCATCCTTTACCTCCGCTTTCCTGCCGTCGCCATCACAGTCTACTACGCCGCCATCACTTTCGGCTCTCTGTATCTATTGAACATCAGCCTGGAAACCACCTTCTCCAAACCACCTTACAATTTTAGCACCATTGAGGTCGGCTTGACCTACATACCCAACTCCATCGGCTACATCCTCGCGAGTCTTTTCGGGGGTAGATGGACGGATATAATCATGGCTAGGGAAGCCAAGCGAGCGAAGCGCTACGACGACAAGGGCAAGCTCGTCTACCGCCCCGAAGACCGCATGCGCGAAAACGCCTGGATCGCCGCCTTCCTCTACCCAGCAGCTCTGATCTGGTATGGCTGGACTGCGGAAAAGGGCGTAATATGGCCAGTGCCTGTAGGTCTGTCATCCATTTGTCGATAAATATGACTAAAAAACCGCTCGCAGCTGATAGCCAACTTCTTCTTCGGCATCGGCTCCATGCTCATCTTCGCCATGGCCACCACCATGCTCACGGAGTTCATGCCCCGCCGCGCCTCCTCCGGCGTAGCGGCCAATAATTTCGTGCGTAATATTTTTTCTGCTGTGGGCGCTGTGGCTGCACAGCCGCTTATTAGTGCTATTGGCGATGGGTGGCTGTTTACGGGGGTGGGTGTGATTGCGCTGTGCAGTGGGAGTGTGATCTGGGCGATGAGAAGGTTTGGGCCTAGGTATGTGACTCCTCTTGTAGGGCCGGGAAGTATTTTTCGTTGCAACGTATGTGGACTGAAATTGTGATGGCACAGATGGAGGGAAAGCATGGATGCACGCATGGGATAGAATGCTCTGCGACGATTGATGAGTAAGGAACGAAGGCAGAGTGCTATTCTCACCACAGTTAGCGAGCGATTAATGTTCTGGGATATATCTGATCGAAATATATGTGGCAGGAGACGATGCATCAGCCCATGACGACCACCTTGTGCATAGACATACTTACCGATTCGAGCAGAGCAATATTCAAGAACGTAGGCCACCGGTGCCCAATGCACATACTTCTATTCATCCGAAGTAATGCGGAGATCCCATCATCTCTCTTCCCGTCATCTCCCTCTCACCAGTACCCTCCCACCCCAAAACCAGCGTTACATCCAAAACC
>JAABUQ010000450.1_pt1 | contig 94744 bp, 83 predicted proteins | sample 5560001 | NCBI WGS metagenome assembly JAABUQ01 (sample SAMN10711888, study PRJNA513371) | rock metagenome | isolation source: Antarctica rocks | place: Antarctica: Victoria Land, Finger Mt nord | collected 2015-12-18
GCCAGTGCGAGATCTGATACAGAGCTTTTTGGAGAGAGAAGATGGAGGCGATGCGAGGAGAGAATGTGCTTCCTCTACTCCGACACATGCGCGACTGCTTCGATTTCAATCAAGAATTCTTCGCGTGCCAGTCTGCGTACCTCAACAAGTGTGTTTGCAGGTGGGTTGACTGTATTCACGTAGCGATCGCGGACCTCACCTGCGGAAGGTCGTTTTCTGCTGACAGGATGGACACCCAGTCAGTATATACCCCCGATTCGCGAGAGGCAAGGTAGCATCTCGCTCATCTACCCTTACACTTTGAACGGACGCAAGGAAGTGAGGTTGGGTGGATTTCGGGGCAAGCATGGGAGGCGAGCGAGGTGCCCGCCTCCCATGCTTGCCCCGAAATCCACCCAACGTCCCGCGCTTTCGAGTCACAGATGTCCCTCTCAGATGAACTGGGCAGGAGCAGTACAGACCTTTACCAGCTTAAGAGATCGTGAGCACGATCTTGCCGCGCACACGGCCCTGCTTGAGCTCGTCGAGCGCCTTACCAGCCTCCTCCAAAGGGAAGGTTTGATCGACGGGGACGGCGAGGTCGCCTTTATCGACCATCTGGGCGAGGAGGGTGAGCTGTTGAGCGCTGGGCGTGGTTTGGACATTGACGGCGCTGATGCCCTGAGCGGCGAGCTGTTCGGGATCGGCGGCGTAGATGGTGGAGGCGAGGTGGCCGCCTTTGCGTAGGATCTGGGCGTTGTGCTGATTTGTCTCTTTGTTGCTTACCACATCGACGATAGCGTCGATTCCGTCTGGATGGGCGGCGCGGACGGCAGTGACGAGGTCGCTAGAGGTGTGGTCGATGACCTTGCTAGCACCAAGCTTGCGGATATAGTCAGCCTTCTCCGGGCGGGCGGTGGCGAGAACATGCGCACCACGTTTGGCGGCGACCTGGACTGCATAGCTGCCAATGCCGCCGGTGGCACCGATGATCAAAATAGTCTGCCCCGCCTTGAGATCAACGGCGTCGAGGGCGTTAAGAGCCGTGAGGCCAGTTTCGGGCAGGGCGGCAGCGTGGATGAAGTCGAGGGAGGTAGGCTTGCGGGCAATGCCAGCGGAGGCGGGGATCGACGCATATTCCGCAAACGTTCCATCCTGTATCACTTGCTTGATGAACAGCCCAAAGACTTCGTCGCCCTTTGCAAACTGAGTGACCGCCGAGCCAACCTGCTCGACCACGCCCGCACCATCCCAGCCCAGCACGACGGGGAAACGATGCTCCATCATCCCCTGCATCTCCCCCTGCCGAATCTTCAGATCGGAGGGATTGATGCTGGCCGCACGAATATGTATGAGCACATCATCAGGACCAATCGATGGAGTCGGAAGATCTCGAATGGAGCCGGGAGTATTAAAAGCGTCAATGGCGAACGCGCGCATCTTAGATTTCCTTTCACTGCGAACCTGAGCGGATCATTATCACCCGCGTAGCGACAATCCCTTGCGGTCGACCGCGATCAAGCGGTCTGGAGTTCTCTACCCGCCTGAGACGCCGGTTTGGAGGTAGGCCAGCAACGACAACCGCAAGGGATTGTCGCTACGCGGGTCTGTAACCTGCATGAATCGCTTTCTTTCAACGTAAGAAAGTGCTATACTTGTTGTCTAATCAAGCTAGTTTCAACAAAAAGCACTCGAACTGTCTAGATAACAAAGGAAGTATACTTGACTATGCAAGCATCTGTCAAGGAATTGCTAGGAGACGGCTTTACAGACATTCAAGGTCTAGCATGGGGCGGCTTTCTGCGTACGCAAGCAAAGCTACTGCGCACGCTGGACGCCGAACTGCAAGCCGGTCACAGGCTCACACTCTCCGAATATGAAGTATTGCTCTTTCTCGCCTTCGCCCCCCAATTCCGGCTCTCCATCTCCACCCTCGCCACCTCCGTCCTCCTCTCCCTCAGCGGAGTCTCGCGCCTGATCGAACGGCTGGCCCGCGATGGCTATGTCCAGCGTGAGACCAGCGCGCAAGACCACCGCATCTCCTACGCCGTCCTCACACAGGCGGGCCTGGCGAAGTTGCGCGCCGCCCAACCCACCCATCTCAACGGCGTACGCCAGCACTTCCTACGCCACTTCAGCAACGAAGAACTCCTGCTACTCGCCAAATTCTGGGAGCGGATCGCTCGCAACGAGTCGGGAAATGATGGACAGGGCGAGGCTGAAAAAGAAGCTCCGGCAAGCGAGAAAGAGGTGCGCGGACGAGGGCGACCACGCAAGGGAGGACCAGGAGCACAGCCGCGCAAGGGACTTGAGGTCACCTTCGACGTGAGAACGGTGGCTCTGCTCGATGCCGTGACGGACAATAGAAGCGAATATCTGGAGGGGTTAGTGTTGGAGCGGCTTGAGGGGCGGAAGACAGCGGCGGAGGATGAGATGAGGAGAAAGTTGGAGGAACGCTATAGAGGATTGCCGGGGACGGTTGTTGAGAAACTGAGAGAGCTGGCGGCGGCGACTGGCGTTGAGGCCGCGTACAAGGCCAGCGAAGCAATCATGCTCCTGCTAGAGCAAAATGATCAAGCAAATACCAATCATCATTGATCTAAACGCATTGGATTAGACAAACCATTTTATAATATCGCCCGGATGAAAATAATGTTTGACAGATACGAAATATACTATTTTTACCCTGATAATAAAGAATACAAGTAGTCTTTCTTCTAATCCCAGAGTGATGCTCTTTCCCTTTCCCTATTAAAAACGTACTCCACTGCTTCCCGCACCTCATCTATATACGAGTTTCTAGCCATCTCCAGTTCCTTCCGAGCGTCAATATCATCCTTCCCTAGTCGCGCTCTTCTTAAAGACGCTGCATATGCTTGCCGCACATCGCTATTCGTTGCACCTTCAGCTAACTGCAACACAACCTTGATCTCCTTAGCAAAACGGACAGGCAGATAGCGTAGGATATCGAGCGCAGCCTCTCTCACTTCATCATCTATTGATGTACAATTATTATTTGCACATTGTATAATCTGCTGAACCTCCTGCTCGATGACACTATCCAACTCATTAGATTCTTGTATTTGAAGCACGCGCCCTAACAGAATTTCTAGCATATCTATATCCCGCAACGTGTTATTAGGAGAAATAGATAGTCTTGCCTGATCCACTACCTCTCTGCTCAGCATAATTTTTCTCAAATATCCCAAATATCTTAAATATACCAAATATCTCGAATATCCCAAATATCTCGAATATCCCAAATATCTCGAATATCTCGAATCTCTCGAATCTCTATTCAAAGAAGCTATAAATCGCTCAGCGTTGCGTCTCACTACTATGTTAGTACCGCGATAGTGTTTTAAAATACTATTGGCTAGAATCTCTGCCTCTTGTTCTTGAGGAAAGAGCATAGTCCAGAATAGTGCTATCTGCTGGTAACTGAGATAATCACCAGAATCTAATTGTTCGAGAAGATGCGCCTGCCAGATTTTTTGCCAGGATATAGATATATCTGAGCTTTTATTAAGTAGATCTATCATTAGCAATGCAATTGGATAGCGAACCTCTGTGGCACAGTCCAACAATGCCTTCTGTATTTCAACACAAGCGTTTATATCTCGCTCAACTATGGTGCCTCCTTTTTTATAGTGGTCACGTAGTGGTAACCATCGTTTAATGGCAGTCTCATAACGCTGGTAGTTGCTGTCAGGTAGTGGAGCGACGACGGGCGTAATCAAGGTACCACTCTCTAATGAATAGAGGGCTAACTGCCGGAGTTGCTCTGGATGACCCTCAAAGTGCGGGCGCACTTTTGCTAGCAGCGAGCCAGCAGGTCCCCTTTCGTTCATAAAGGAGAGCGCGGTAAAGGCCATGTCTACAACATCAAGATTACTTGATTTTGAGAGGGCTGGAGCAGGTTGAAATTCGCCGACAGCGGGCAGACCTGCTAGAGCAAGCATAGGTGGAACAAGTTGCTTGAAGATAGCGGAAGAGCTATTGCGGAGTTTTTGATCTATCATTGTAAGCAATATAAGGACGGCACGCTGTAGCACAGGTTGTGTTACACTCTCAATGGCATCTTGTAGCGCACGCAGCACGGGAGGTTTGTATGCTTCCTTAGATAGGCTGAGTAACCAATCGGTCATTACCTGTTCAATCTTTTCGCAATCGTTAAAGCGTTTTTCTCGCTGTGCTTGCTGGTAGGCTACGATGAGTTTCGTAGCGATTTCTTGCTGTAAGGGGCGATCGATCGCTTCTGTCTCTGACTCTATAATAGCGTTTGCGGCGAGTAGCAGGTTATGCAAGGATTGTGGATTGCTTGCGTTTTGAGGCGGCTGAACGAGTGCGCGAATGAGTTGGGTGGCAATAGTGTTGTCTTCTCGGCTTTTGAGAGCGACGGCGAGCAGATATGGTTCGCGCCACAGGTCGTCTCGTTGGCGCACGTTGGTCACGAAGGACTGTATCTCTGGATCGCGGTTGCTCTCTATGAGCTTGAGGATGTGGAGGGCGGCGAAGTATTCTTCAAAGGTGCGGTGGAAGAAACCGTAGAAGTCGGCGGTTCTGTTGACAAAGAGTCCTCCACGTTCGGCCACACGCCTGAGATAGTCCTCTGCCTCCGTCATCACTGTTGCTTCTGAGCCGCCGCCACCCTGGGGAGAACGGATAGCTTCTGCTATCGCCGCGAGTACATCCTGCTTGCGCGCAAAGCTATTTTCCTCACCGTGCATTTTATACGCCAGCGGGCCGAGGCGCTGAATAGCCTCTACTTCAGATAAGGGAAGCATACCTTTTGCCTCGTTGCGCCTCTTAAGCAGTGTTAGCGTCACTTCCCTGTAGAGCTCCACGCGGCTGGAAGGAAGTTCTGTTCCCCTCTGCTGCATGGCGGCAAGCAGAGTGAGCAGGAAAGGATTCTCCGCCAATACAGCTACACCATGATTATTATCGATAGCACGCAGCAGCTTCTCCTCGACCTCGTTCGCCTCACGCTCAATCAGCTCTTTAGGACCATCCTGTAGATCACGCCGCACATTCGCACGGCACCAGCGTGGCAGAAAATCCTTGATCTGTTCTTTCGTCAGCTCGGCTATTAGATAGTGCTCATAATGAGGAAACGCTTCCTGGTCGTAACCCGCGACACGTGAGGTAATCAAGAAGCGATTATAGGTGGGTAGATGCTTATCGGCAAGACGCTGCTCATCCACAAATTCACGAATGGCTTTTTGCACGGTCTGTCGCGTCTTCTGGCTGCTCACCTCGTCCAGGCCATCCAGTAAAACGAGGCAGGAGCAGGCGTTGAGCCATTTCTCTAGCAGCGCAGGAGGAATGTGAAAAGTCTTTTTCGTGGAATACTCGATAAAGTCCAGGAGCGAGAGCTCGCTCGTCGGATGCTCGCGTTCGTTCGATTCTATCTTGTCGGCGAACTCCTTTAAGCTTATGAATATAGGAAGGAGTGGCGGGAGAAGGTTGGGCATAGCAGGATCGGATAGATTCAGGCGACGGCGCGTCATATAGAGGGCGAGGCGCGTCAGTAGTGTGCTCTTGCCCATACCGGGATAGCCCTGGATCACGGCAACCGGATTGTCTCGGGTCAGCCGACTCCAGATGTCGGCGAGCTCTATCGCATCACGATTTTTGAAGTGGCGCTCATACTCAGCCTCCTTCCGCAGGCGTGCCAGCTCTTGCAGTTGCACTCCGCGTTCAAATCGCCGATTGACCTCTGCCACCTCCGCATCGCTGAGACCATACGTATTCAGGCGCGAAACGGGGCGGAAACGCGAAGGAATAAAGATATCCTCTATCTTTATACGCGCCTCAATCAAGCCAGATGGACCACCCGCAAAAGAGAGCGGCTCGCACCTCTGACCCAGTTGCGCCAGATATTTTCTTCGTAAGGCCAGCTCTGACGAACCAACAGGAAGCAGACGCACGACGCCGGACAGAACAAAGAGGAAGAGAAGCACGAGAAAGATAATAAGGATAAGCAGAGGATTCTGATAGACCCAGTTGATTGGCAGCTTTGGAACTGTGGTAGGATCGGTGAAGAGCCATGTGACGAATCCACCCAACACACACGCCAAGATCACCGTAATCCAAACAAAGGCACGCTGCTCCCAGAACCAGTCGCATCCTCTCACCAACCATGCCAGCGGCGAATGATCATCTACAATTGGCTTCTTTTCCATAGATTCACTCCTCGATAATCCTCTTGAAAATCGAATAGGTCATCGTCAATTCAGCTACAGTATAGCGGGTATAGGTAGAAGAGGCAAGTGAGGAAGTTAATCAGCCAGAACAATTTAAAAGTCGGTGTGCACACTCGCATAGGGATAATTCCTTGTGGTCAAAGAGCTTATTCATCTCGTTGTTCTCCCAAAGAGAGCTAACAGGAGGATTCCGAGGCAGGTTACTAGAGCACAGACGATTCCTAATCGAACATTTACAAGCATTGTGCTACTCACTCATTTTGAGCGCGGCATGAACTTTCTAGAAGAAGAGTAGAAACATGATATTTGGCAGATTTGCACTCCCTCAGCCAATATCAACGGATGCATTGCATAAGAAGGGCTGTTGTACTATACTTAACTGTACTAAATTGGTATAGCTGTTTGTAGGGATATATGTATGGCTGATCAACTACGAGGTTTCGTTTCTTATTCACATAAAGATGAAGCACTCTTTAAAGAACTGATGAAGTATTTAAAAGCTGCGAAAATCCTGGAAGATTTTTGGAGCGACCAGAAGATAACAGCAGGTGAGGAGTGGGATCAGGCGATCTTGACACAATTAAGAAACGCTCAGGTCATCCTATTGCTCATCAGTGTCGATTTTATGGCATCGGACTATATCGAAACAGTTGAAGTCAAAGAGGCGATGGCAAGGCATACAAGAGGAGAAGTTTGCGTCATCCCTATCATTCTCCGTCCTGTAGAGTGGACAGAAACGCCCTATCACGTAGTACAGGCCCTTCCTAAAAGAGGGAAGCCAGTAACGAGATGGGTAGATCGTGATGAGGCATTTGTCGATATCATCGCCGGTATCAGAGAATCTATTAAGCAGCTAGAGAATAATCAGGCTCAGCCTGTAGTCGCACCCGAAAAGCATATATCTATTGATAACTTGCACACAGCACTACTCTCATTAGACTATCGGGAGCAAGCAAGGACATTTCGCCAGGTTATACAGAACAAGGCTCATATAGGTGCATTCCTTATTCACGGCGAAATGGAATGTGGGCAGGCATGGTTATTGCACCGTCTGCTGAAAAATGCTGCGATAGAGAATGCAACAAGATCACCATTCAAATTTCAGCTCACACGTACATCGGCAGGTAGAAATTTAGGAAGATTATGGTTCAGCCTGGGTCAATGGTTAAACCAAAAAGATCCGCCAACGATACCCGCAGCCATTGTCGAGCAAGTATATGCATTATGGCAAAAGCAATCCATGATTTTTATACTTACTGATATCGACAGTGCAACGAAGGACTACCTGCAAGAGTTTCTGAGTAATTTTTGGGAACCGCTTGTCGAGATGATAAATCAAAGAGGTCAATTGCAGGAGCCGCCGAATTTCTACCTGCTGCTCTTCCTCGTGGACAATATAGGCAATGTAGAAGGATGGGATATTCACTGGAAGGAGCAGTTTGATGTTCCCGGCGCGCTTGTGAAGTTGAAAAGGATTCAGGATTTTACCTCTATGGACGTTGAGGACTGGATCGAAAACGAGATGGACCGATATGGGTTACCGCCCACGTTAAAACCGCAAGATATTCTTGTAGAGGGAGGCATACCTGAGACGGTACTGTACCAGATTTATAAAATATGTGGTTACGAATTGTACGAACATGAAAGCGCGTGGTGATATATGGGATCAACGGATGATACGCGACGTCGGTATACATATACTGGCGAAAAAAAGTTTCAGCCGCAGCCTGGTGAAACAGATCAGGAGGGACACCTCCTCTATGGCTACTTACCCGATCAAGCACTGATCGACGCTGTCAATCTCGCTATCTATCTCAAACGTCCGCTTTTAATCAAGGGCGAACCGGGATGCGGAAAAACGCGGCTCGCTCAGGCTGTGGCGCGTGAGCTGAAGTTGCCATATAAGCCCTGGTACATTAAATCTACGAGTCGTGCGCGCGATGGCCTCTACCTCTACGATACATTAGGGCGACTGCGCGATGCTCAACTTGCCTCGCTACCCGCCTTCGCTCATACTGATTTTAATCCAGCCAACTATGTTCGCATCCAGCCTCTTGGCGAGGCTTTCCAGAGCGATCAAAGGACAGTCGTGCTCATCGATGAGATCGATAAAGCAGACCTCGATTTTCCTAACGATCTGTTGCTTGAACTCGATGAACTGAAATTCGTCATTACAGAGACCAATGAGACGGTGGCGGCAAAAAGCGGCGCTGAACCAATCATCTTCATTACCAGTAACGACGAGAAAGACCTGCCCGATGCCTTCTTACGCCGTTGCCTGTTTCACTATATCAACTTTCCCGAAGAGCGTCGCTTAAGCGAGATTCTCAATATCCACTGTCCCGATGTGTCATCGGCGATCATAGATGTAGCGATTCAGCGATTTCTGGAGCTACGCCAGAAGATGATGCAGGATAAAAAAAGCGGCGGCAAAAAGGTAAGTACGAGTGAGCTCATCGATTGGGTGCGCGCGCTGCAATTCGATGTCGAGAGCATCTCTGAGCAAGCTGTATTGGACAAGCTGAACGGTAGTGAATTGCCACACACCAGTACCTTGCTAAAGAGAGAAGAGGATCAACACTATCAAAGGCTCGGAAATACGGGAGCGTTATTGTGACAGACAGTCCACCGCTCTATAAGCTTTTCACAAGCCTGCGACTGGCGGACATACCGCTGGGTATAGGCGAATATAAACTTCTACTCACCGCGCTAGAAGGTGGTTTCGGCATCTCAAAACTAGAAGATGGTTTCGATACACCAAAATTGGAAGCACTCCGTAACCTGTGTAAGACACTCTGGATCAAATCAGAAGATGATTTGCGAACATTCGAACGTATTTTTCCACGAATCATGCAGCAAGCAGCACAAGACAGTTCTCCTAACGACGATTCGCGCTCAACTACGCAAGGACAAGATACATTTACAGGGCCATTAAGTGAGCAACCTTCCTCTCAGAAGGATACATCTCCGAACATCTCACCCAGTAGCGAGCAGTTGGCGGTCCAGGCCGTACTATCCAGACTCGGCACAGAGGAGCTGCCTTACAGAAAATTTGTGCGCAGCGACGAATATTTTCCAGTGACGCGCCGCCAGATGAAACAGAGCTGGCGTTACCTGCGCCATCCTATACGCGAGGGACCACCTGTAGAGCTAGATATAGAGAAAACGATAGAAGATATCGGACGCCAGGGTTCATTGCTCGAACCCATCGTCCTGCCGCGTTATGTCAATCGCGCCGAAGTACTCCTGCTCATTGATCAGGGCGGCTCAATGGTCCCTTTTCATCTGCTATCAAAGCGTCTCGCCGAAACCGCCTTACGAGGCGGACGCCTGTCCAACGCCAGCATCTACTATTTCCACAATTATCCTCTTGACAGACTCTTCCTCAGCCCCGATTATCAAGAAGATATTCTGTTAAGTGATATAATGAACAATCTGCACTATGAACGCTCATCCATGCTCATCTTCAGCGACGCGGGTGCGGCACGAGGACACTTCAGTCAGCAGCGCTACGAAAGAACCGAATCCTTCTTAAAGCAGATGAAAGAACACGTACATTATCAGGCGTGGCTGAATCCAATGCCGACAGAAAGATGGACTGACACAACAGCAGAATCCATCGCACGGTTAACTTCCATGTTTGATATTAGCCGTAAAGGACTGGAACGGGCTATAAACGTACTTCGTGGTCGTTATACAGCTTGAATGCAAAGGGCGGGAGAAGCTATGGCTGAAGTTATCACCTCGATATCACGCGGCATGCGTCCAGAAACGGCACGGCGGCGCATCGAAGCATTTCGCAAACGCTTCGGCGAAGGCCACTACTATTTTGCCCAGCATGCAGCATTTCCACTGGCGCTTACTGCCGATCTCCTGTATCACCTGCACGAAAATTTTCAGCGCACTAGCAGCGGCAAAAAGTTCAACATCCCCTGGCTAGCCATCGCAGATCTTCTACTCTCCTCTTTATGCGAGGAAGTCGATAGCGGATACGAACTCTACGAAATGGACGTCACAGTACGAGCACAACTACTAGCAGCACTGGAAGCAAACCCCAACTTTGGAACAGAACGCATAGCACAACTCGCCGACTTCCTACAGAGCTACGCCCAAGAGCAGCTCACAAGCCCAGATCCCACCCTCGCAGAAGTTGCGCAAAGTCAGAAATGGACCGCACTCTCCTACACCCGACCAGATCAGGCCGCGCAAGAACTGGCCGCCACCGTCAAAGTCCTCTACAACAGTGACAGCCTCGAACAAGTGCGCATCGCCTCACTCCTCGAAACTCTGGGAACGCTTGCCCAACCATTCGCCAACCTAGAAGGTTTTCAGCCCCTACTCACCTACGCCCAGGAGCAAGCCCACTCCGCCCTCGGACACACCCAGATTGAAGACGCACCAGAGCGCATACAGCAAGCCACCAAACAAGTCTCCCAATCGTTGGGAGTAGACCTACCCGCCTATAGAGAAAAGAGAGTAATTGAGCAACATACAGCCACACTAGTAAGTGAAAATGTGCCTGCTACGTATCTCAATGTCTTCATTAGCTACGCGCGCGAAGACGCAGATTGGCTCAAACGACTGCAAACGCATCTAAGATCACTAAAAAGGTCAGCATTTACTGATTTTTGGGATGATAGTAATGTTAGTGCAGAAGGTACGGAAGTAGCATGGGAAGAGGCCGTCAGTAGTTGGCTCGGTACAGCTCAAATAATACTGCTTCTTATTAGTCCCAATTTTATAGCCTCCAAATATACTTATAACGTAGAGATGTTGCGAGCGTTAGAGCTTCAAGATGCTGGAAAAGCTCGCGTGATTTCCATTCTTTTAAGACCTGTTACATTTTTGGAAGCTAGCCCTTTTGCCAAATTACAAATGCTTCCCACCAATGGGAAACCTATAAGTAACTGGGATGACCAGGATGCAGCTTTTTTCGATGTTGTCCAGGGACTACAAAAGATTATAGACGAATCCAGCAATAGCGGACCAGTGGTAAGTGATGATGAGCATGAGATACAAGAGTTGGAGAGAAAGGCAAAGATTAACCAGGATGTGGGAGATTATGTCGTGCTGGGGACTTTATATGAGAGGCTGAGGAGGGTTGAGGATGCTATTCGAGCTTATGAGGCAGCGCGGAGCTTGCAACCGGAGGATAGAAATGTTCTGTTTGCATTGAGTCGTTTGTATAACGATACAGGTGCTTATGAGCAGGCGATAGAGATTTTGAATCGGTTGATCAAGCTACAGCCGGAATTTGCGGATGCCTATAAGCAGCGAGGGTTGGCTTATCGTCGGCGAGCAGATGCGGAGTATGCGACGACGGGGGATGGGGAGCGGCGGACGGATGAGTATAAGCAGGCGATTGCGGATTTTGAGAGGGCGGTGGAGTTGCGGCCGGACTTTGAGGATGCGCTGGGGACATTGGGGGGGCTGTACCGGCGGCTTGGGGATTATGAGCAGGCAGCGAAGTATTATCAGCGTCTCTATGAGGTGAATCCGAGCTCTTCTTATGGGCTGGGGAACTTGGCGAGCCTTTCGTGGTATCTTGGAAATATTGATGATGCACGCAAGTATTTTAACTTGCTTGAGGAGGCGGCGCGGGTGAGGATAAAAGAGGGGGAAGGTGAGGAGGCAGGGCAGAAGCGCGCACAAGATAATGAGGCGTATTGGAATTATTATGATCTGGCGCTCGGTCAGTTGGCGACGGGAGAGCTTGATGCGGCGCGGGAGACGTATGCGAAGGCGATAGAGGAGACGCCGACGATTGCGCCACTCGACGCGGTGTTGAGCAATCTGTATTTTCTCCAGAAGGCGCAGGAGCATATCGAGGGGCTGGAAGAGATTATCGCGATGATTGAGAATGCGAAGGATGTGAAGGTGGCGGGCGATGCATGAAATAGTGTGCAGAAATGCAAGGGGGAACGACGGGCGGAATAAATACGGCCTCTAATGCAAAAGCAGCTTTTGCATTAGAGGCCGTATTTATTCCGCCCGTCGTTCCCCCGCACGTAGCTCAAATTTTTGTAAGGGATGCTCAAAGTCGTATTCAAATGGAAAACATTCCAGTACGAGGGAGCACGACTCCTTAGATATCGATGCCAGCCAGACCATGCATGCCCAGCACGAAAGAGAGTTCGCCGCCATGATGCAGATCATGTTCGATAAGATGCCATAGGACGAATTGGCGTGTAAAGGGCTCCTCTCCTGGAGAGTCGGGAGGAAATATTTCCTCTAGATCGGCAACGGTCCAGCGATCAAGCGCCTCTTGCAGCACCTGCCAGGTGCTTTCCAGGCCACTAACTAGTTCAGAAGTGTTTCGTGCCGGTGGCACATTCCTACCAGGTTGAGGACTCCATCCGTCCCAACTCACGAAGGCATCAAGTTTAGAGCCGCCTTCATGCAGGTCAAGGGACACCCATCTGGCACGCACGGCGATCATGTGAGCGACCTGCTCACCCAGAGAGCGCAGATGTGGGGCGGCCCGCAACGTGAGTTGCTCAGGTGAAAGCGGTGCGATGGCCGTCACAAGGTGCTGCTGGTAGATATCCCAGCCTTTGTAGACGGCTGTAAGCTGAAAATGCTGTTGAGTCATAGCGCTAGCTCCTCTTCTCTTCTTTTCTTCCACTCTAACACAAAAAGCGGTGAGAAGATGTCCTAATAAAGAGAGATTCTGATAGGATGAAGATCTATTGAAGCTGTACTTCTCAAACGATGCTTCTATCAGCAGATACGTTTACATCTCTGCCTGTTCCAGCACATTCGACAAATATGGATTCTTTTCCACAAGATCAATCAGCTTGCGTTCTTTGAGATAATCTTCCATCTGCCGCTCTGCATGCATCATCACATCCTGAATTAAGCAGCCTTGATAATGATTGGGCCCCACATCACAATGAAACAAAGAGGCAGTACCTTCAATCGCCTGAATGACATCCAGGAAAGAGATATCCGCCTTGTTTCTCGTCAGCTTATAGCCTCCGTGCGCCCCAGGAGTCGATTCGATCATCCCCGCCTTCACCAGCTTCGTCAAAATCTTCGAAAGATACGTCGGAGAAAGCTCCTGAAACTCCGCCAGTTGCTGGACGCCAAGAGTTTTCCCAAGAGGGAGAGCCACAAAATGCAGCATAGTATGCAGCGCATAGTTGGTTGCCTGCGAATATTTCATGTCCCTCTCCTTTCTATTATAGACTCAATGAGTCTATAATAGAACATACAGAGTGCGTTGTCAAGTACAGATGCCTGGAATTCAGGCTTAATCGCCATCCCTCATGCGTGTAGGACCCGTTTGAGGCCCTTTCTTGCCCCAGGCGACAACTATGCGACCGGTGACTTCAAAGCCTGATTGCTGCATATCTTGAAGAGCCTGGCGACCGAGGTCATCAAAGTTTTTGCCCACGTTCGCGAACTTTTGTAAGACAGGTACGCAAAAAGCTTTGCCCTAACTGAAGATTTACAAGGTCAAAGACCTGATCAGGAAACTGAAGCATTAAAGTGGCGTCCATAATACGAAACTTCACGTGATTCGAAAGGCCAAGTTTTTTAGCTTGAGTATTTGCATAATCTATGCTTTTCGCGCTCACATCCACTCCTATTCCCTCCTCAAGTGAATACTCTTGTGCCAGATCCATGAGCCAGGTACCGGGTCCAGATGCAACATCCAATACTCGTTTAAACCTTGCCGGGTCCTCTTGCTCAGCCAGCACACCGCCCATCGCCCCCGTCATCATACGATTTTGTATGACGAGACGGCTGATCTCCTTGCCATCTTTCGTATCTTGTACCATATATGTATTAGGCAGATCTTTTTGTGTTGACATAACCTTATTCCTTTAAAGGGCAAGCGGCTTAGTGACGCTCGACCATTGGAGGCTTTTGATTTTGCAGTACGTTCGTACCCCAGGCAGTTGCCATCTCCCAGTTCACCGTGAAGTCTGGTTGTTGCATCTCGTCGAAGGCGCGCTTGCAAAGGTTTTCATAATCCTCCGGTACCTTTATCCATTTTCGTAGGAAGGGAGCAACTGTTCTCATAGCAAACATCATGTTGTTGCTTCTTCTTTCTTCTGGTAAAGCTCTTGCTAGCTCTATTGTAACGTACACCAGTACAAAAAGGAAGGGCTCTTATGCATAGGAGTACACTAAATGATTGAACGAGAAGTGTTAGAAAAACTGAACAAGCTTATTGTCGTACATAGCCATTACGAGAATACTAGAGGGATTAGTGGAGCAAGGATTTCCACTGAAGATGATAGGATCGTGACTTTATCTGTCCGCGATTGCGGATTGACAACGCTGCCGGACTCGCTGGGCGAGTTGAGCAAGCTGCAAATGTTGGATTTGACGGGGAATCGCTTGACGGCTTTACCAGAATCTCTAAAGAATCTTCGTGAGCTGAGAAAGATATATTTAGACGATAATCAGTTTACAGTGTTTCCGGATGCGCTGATGAGCTTGATGGGGCTTGAAGAGATTCATTTGGATAGAAACAAGCTGACTTCTTTGCCTCCAGGTTTAGAGCAACTGGAGAGGCTCAGGGTGTTGAATGTGTATGGCAATGAGCTAATCGCCGTCCCCGAAAGTATTGGAGAGTTGCGAGAATTACGAGAGCTGAGTGTGGGGAGGAATCGGTTGACGGATTTGCCGGAGGCACTGTGGAAGTTAAGCGGGCTGGAGGTGTTGAATGTGGCGGAGAATCGATTGGCGGCTGTGTCTGAGAGGTTGGGAGAGTTAACGAGGTTGCGGATGCTGGATCTGGCCCACAATGAGTTGAGCACACTTCCTGACTCGCTGGGCGAACTGACGAATCTTACCGATTATCTCTATTTGAGTAATAATCATTTGACGGCCCTGCCGCCTGCGCTGGGAAATCTGACGAGGCTACGCTACCTCAATGTTACTGATAATCAACTGACGGCTCTGCCTGAGAGCATCGGCAAGATGACAGGACTTAAAGAGTTTCGTCTCTACAATAATCAATTGACTACTCTACCAGAAAGTTGGGGTGAGATGGTCAACCTGGTAGAATTGCATGCGCAAAATAACAGACTAACCATCTTGCCCGCATCGATTGGAGGACTGGCAAGGCTAAAGAAGCTTGACCTATCTGGCAATCAGTTGACTTCACTTCCGGAGAGTATGAGGACGTTGGCGAGCCTTAGCTCTCTAGATCTGAGAAATAACAAGCTGGCGACACTGCCCGCGAGCATTGGTGAATTAGGCAAGCTTCGCTCTCTGGATCTAAGAAATAATAGATTAGCTACCCTTCCTGCGTCCATCGGCACACTGAAAAGCCTTACATTTTTGGATTTGCGAGCCAACAAGCTTACAATGTTGCCTTCAGAGATTAGCGAGTTGACGAGTCTGGAGAAGCTGGATCTGCGATGGAATAAATTGTTTTTCATGCCTGAGATGATAAAAGAGCTTGAGGAGCAAGACTGTATCATTTTCATGTGAAGATGATACAGTCTTGCCTCGCTCTTCTCCGATTTTCATATTCATCCGCCACTAAAATAATTATGGCAAGTATGGTATAGTATAGAAGTTGATCGTCACCCTTGATAAGATGTATAGATAGAAGTGTTGGTTTTATTTACAAGGGGTTTATAGATGACTTTACTAGACACGCACGCGACAACTATTTTAGAGTACATGAACGACGGTTTTGTGGCATTTGATACACAGTGGCGCTACGTCTATGTCAACGCCACAGCAGAAGCTATTTTGCAACAGGAGCGGGAAGATCTGATTGGGTACGAAGTGACGGAAGTCTTTCCAGCCATAGCTACTACTCTCTTTGCTGAAAATTGCCTTCGAGCAGTGGAGACGGGGGAAGTGGTTGAGTTTGAGAGCTACCACGAATCATTGCGAATGTGGATGCATGTGCGCGCCTGCCCGGTTGCTGGAGGCTTATTTACTTATTTCCATGACATCACCGCTCACAAGCTAGTCAATCAGCAGGTAGACGAGACATTAGCATTTCTAGTTGAAAGTGCGCCCTTTGGCTTCGGCTTCTTCGACACGGACCTGCGCTTTCGCCATGTCAATAAACAGATGACGCGGATACATAACAAATCTAAAGAAGAGCATCTGGGAAGAAAGCTGGGAGAGATTCTGTCCAGAGATAATCTCTCGATCGAGAGTAACGAAATTGTTCGCATCGTGCAGGGAGTACTCGACAACGACCAGCCGGTTATCAATCTAGAGATCAACGGAATACCGATACTGGAGACAGGCGAGATCAAGCACTGGCAGGTCAGCTACTATCCCGTCCACTCGCTCACCGGCGACCTGCTCGGAGTCAGCACCTACGTCCTGGACATCACCGACCAAAAGATTTTAGAGCAACGCAAAGACGACTTCATCAACATGGCCAGCCACGAACTCAAAACGCCACTCACCGCCCTCAAAACGATGGTGCAGATGCTCAAGAGGCGGCTGGTGAAGCAGGACCTGCAAGACTACGTAGCTTCTGTCATCCGTATAGAATCCCAGATCGATACATTGACAAAGTTAACCACAGAGCTCCTCGACGTCTCGAAGATGCGCGCGGGCAGGCTGGAGTACACAGACGACCTTGTAGACATCAACGAACTGCTCCGCAACCTGGTCGAGACCCTTCAGCCGAGCGATCCCCAGCACCAGATCGTCCTCACAGGGCAAGCATGCAGGCCCGTCCACGGCGACAAAGACCGCCTGGAGCAAGTCTTCACCAACCTGCTCACCAACGCCATCAAATACTCGCCCGAAGCCGACCGTGTCAGCCTGCACATCGATACATGCGAGAGCGCCGTTATTGTCCATGTACGCGACTACGGCATCGGCATTCCAAAGGACGTACAGGAACATATCTTCGAGCGCTTCTACCGCGTCCAGATGGTGCGCGACAACAACTTTCCAGGACTGGGCATGGGACTCTACATAGTCGAGGCTATCGTCAAACGCCACGGCGGCACGATCGTCGTCGAGAGCGAGGAGGGCGAAGGATCAACCTTCTCCGTCACGCTACCCTATTAGCTCATCTTCTGATTCTCCGTTAGAAGACATGCACCAACCAGGTCTCTTGCCACTGCTGACCCTGACGAAGGGTGGAGCCACACGAGAAGTGATCCAACGTATGTTCAGTGAGCTGGAAATAGTTGCCGATCAAAATATCACCTTTATTGCCTACACCTTAGCGACATACTCATTACAGCGCTCAAATGAAAGGGAGCTTCCCTGGCTAGAAAGGACATACAAGCACATGTACGACATTATTACTGAGTCTCCCTTCTATAAATCCATTATTGCGAAGGGCCGTGAGCGAGGGCTTAAGGAAGGACGTGAGCAGGGTATCGAGCAGGGTATCGAGAAAGGGCAACTTACTGCATTACGTCAGGCCATCGTTGATGTTGTGCATGAGCGACTTCCAGCACTTGCGCCATTTGCTGAGTCACAGGTTGCCTCTATCAATGATTCAACCCGGCTTCGGCGTCTCATCGTGAAGCTGATTACAGTTCCTGATGCAGAGCAAGCAACACAAGCATTCTTTGAGGCACAACAAGGTCAATAACACCCAATGCATCTTCAGAACATGTAGGGTTCGCTAAATGGTAGAGACTGGATAATTTAAGCTCAAACTATCTGATCTCTACCATTTAGTGAGCGCTACGAGGGCATTACATATACATGAATATATTATATGTAGTGGACCGTTTTTAAGAAAAAACAGCCTTTCAGCTTTCTCTATGATCTCGTGGGTTAGAGCACTGTTAAAGGATGATAAGTAATTAGTAGGCTGGCTTCTCTCCCCATATGGTGAGTAGTTTCCAGGTGACGTGAAAATCGCTGCGCTTCATCTCGTCGAGGGCTTGCTGATAGATTGTGTCGTAGTCCTGGGAGATGCAGCCCCATTTTTGGATGAAGGGGCGCAACGTGTGAAACATGTTCTTCACACCCTCGGCGTACGCCTGTCCTTGAGGAGTTCCTGCTTGATAATCTAACTCATGGACCTTTGTTTGTACCTGTTGAAGTCCGTGTTGAGTGAATAGGGGTACAAGATGAGCGGTTATGCCGGTCGTTTCTTGTTCGAAGAGGTGTCCTGCCTTGAATAAGGCACACTGAAACATCTCATAGAACTGAGTGAGCGCGGGACTATTGCTTGCATGGATAATGTCGGCATCAGTGACGCGCACGACTCCACCAGGACGAGTGATGCGTTGCAATTCACTCAGCATCTTAGGCCAATCCCATTTGCGCATAAAGCTGGCCCCCATGCGTAGGTTGACAAGATCGAAGAAGCCAGCGGGGAACTCAAGCATGCGCAAGGCGTCCATCACCTGAAACTTCACGCGGTCCGCGACCCCTTGTTCGGCCGCTTGATTTCGGGCATCCTCGATCATAGTTTTACTAATATCGATTCCGAATATAGAGAGCGCTGGATACACTCGGGCCGCTTCAAGAACCCAGCCGCCAGGTCCACAGCCAACGTCAAGCACACGTCGAAATCTGCTCGGATCGGACTGCTCCGCGAACACTCCACCCATACGAGCAGTAAGAATTTGATCTAGAATACGCAAGCGCTGTATCTCTTCTTTGCTCGATCGATCCTGCACAAAGTAAGTGCTTGGATACTCACGCTTCGGTTCGCCAGGGATCGCCATAAAAATATGTACTCCTTGCTCACTCTCTCATTCGTTGATACTCTTCATCGCTCAAAATAGGTCAAGGACGCCTCTCCCCCGATTATACTCGATCATCTAAAGCTTGTCGAGAGTGTCTACAAGGAGACTTTGAAGTTATCTCTGCCTTCCATATAACAACTTTTAAAGTCTTTTCTCAAACGAAACCGTTTTTGCGTATTTACCAAGCTCCGTCGGCTGCGTCGTCCACGATCCAAAAAGCGGGTACGCAGGCGGCGATAGGGACGCTTTCAGTCTCTTCAACCTGAGAGAGCGCCTTATGAGCGCTTCCCTACGGGTGGCAGCTGTTGATAAGCCCAACTTTTTTTAGCGCAAGGACGGCTGGCGCGGCTACTTACATGTGATTACTACTATCGGATACGGCGCGTCGGCCCTCCCGTACTGCTCCCACGCTCGTCGCCAGGCTCTAGCCTGATGAGTGACCGTGAGAGGACTGCCCTTCTACCCCCCGCGCCGCTAGCGAGGCCGGGGCTTGTGAGGTTGGATGCCCTTCCACCCTCCCCGCCGCTAGGGCAGCACCGGCTTGTGGAGCTAGATGCCCTCTCATGTTTACTTTCTGCTGCACACCTACAGGCCCTTTACTATTGTCTACCAATTCTTTCTCTACACTTAAGGAGGCTTCATGTTTTTTCAATCCATGCTTCATGTTCTCGCACAGACCTGGTTGCACATATCCATGCTTCTCGATATACTGGTGAGGGTTATCGACTGGTTGAGTGCTCTTACGCTGGTGGGTCGGTGGCTGGGAATGCGTATTGGTATCATAACAAATAATAGATGACCTGTATAAACATCTGTCCTATCTTTTTGACAGGCAAATGCATATCGTGTTAAATAGAGAAAACACATTTGTAAAGCTCATGCAGTAGAAATGTAGATGGAGAGGAAAATTGTAATGCATCAAGACTCCTATTTTTCGCAAAACTCGTCTGGGGATAGTTCTGACCCTCCGCAACTTCCCTTTCCAGAGCCAGCGGATGCAGTACAACGTCCCTTTCCTGAACAACAACCAGTCGGTGGGGGACAGGCTCCTGTGCAAGTTCCGTTCCAACAACCGCTTCCATCGACTGAGACGATAGATGTAGGAGAGGTTCGTTTCCTCCAGCTCTTGCCAATGGTTGTGATAGACGAGACGGAAGAAAGTACGCAGGTTTCTCTCGAAGCGTTATCCTCGTCTACTGAGACGGGCGAAATTGAACGGGCTTCTCAGCTTCCCTTCCCTCAGCAATCATCCGTGAGTGGGACGAGCTTCAATGTCCAAAACCCGCCGCCACAGCAAGTAGCATTCTCAAATGCAGCCGCCCAGCAATATCTGCAAGTATCCTCTATGGTAGTAGGCGATCAAGGCACGTTGGCGATGCCGATGCCGGGCTTGATCCAGGTACCCCTTGTTTCGAAAACGATGGCAGTGCAGGAAGATAGACGGCCAGTTGAGCTGGCACCGAGTAATCAACAGGCCAAAAGGGCCATTATCAACGGTGTCATCGCCTTTTTTGTGAGCCTGCTGGCACTTGAAACGGTGGCGGGCTTCGCTGGACTCGTCATCGGCGCATTTGCCATGCTCTACGGCTTTCTGGGCCTGCGACGCGCAAGTCGTCTGAACAAGGCCGGCCGGGGGCAGGCGGTTATCGGAATCGCCCTGGGTCTGCTAGCATGCTCCATCGTCCTCGCCGCAATCATCCTCCGTGCACCTCACTCCAGGTAGTAGATAGAGCAAAGATATACAACAATTGGACTTCAAAGTCACAGCCAGCTACTCCACCGTCTGGGGCCGCACGCCGGATTAAGGTGCCACGATCTTTGTCCTAAGCATCAACGGCTGACCGTAGAAAGATGTGGTCGGCCGTGATGCTTAGATTATGCTTGTATTACTTTTCTTCCAAATTTTCTCCTTATCGTTCTGTATGAGATGGGCGGATAATGATCCCGTTGACTGCCATATTATTGCCGGGATACTGGTTGCCCGCCGTGCTCAGCGTGGCGGTACTGATGAGCACACCGAACGCACTGTCAGGAGCGATCGTTCCGCGAATCAACAGTGGAGACAAACATCTGCCCGCCTGTACTGGATACTTGCCGGTATACGTCGCCGTATAGCTTGCAGGTCCAGTCGTCGAGGAGAGCGATGTGACCGTCCAGCCGTTGCCTGTGATTACGATTCCAGTAAGGCCCAGTGGAATTCTTCCACTGACCGTGATCGGATTGGACATCGTGACATCCGCGGCGCTTTCTCCATTACACACCGTAGCGTTGTAGACAATAGGATCGCCTGCTCTATAGCTCAGTCCGTCCTGATTTGTCGTCAAAGATACCAGGACATCTGGAGCCAGAGGAGTTGGCACCTCCGTCACGGTTGCCGTTGGCGTCATCTCTGGCGTAGAGGTCATGGTCGGCGTTGGCGTCGTCCCTGGCGTAGAGGTCGCGGTTGGCGTTGCACCCGCCTCTGGGATATGGACGGCGATACTATTGAACGCTGTATTGTTCGTTAGATTTCTATCACCTGGCAGACTGACTTGTGCAAAGCTTGTAATGCCCCCGACCCCTTCTGGCGTCGTCGTTCCGCTGATTACTAGCGGCGGCAAACACTGTCCTGCACTCACAGGATAACTTCCTGTGTACGTCGCCATATAGCGCAGCGGACTCGTCGTCGCGGACAGCGAAGTGATCGTCCAGCCTGTTCCGTTCACAGTCACTCCAGTGAGACCGAGCTGAATCACACCTGTTAGGGTAATCGAATTGGGCGTCGTCACATCCGCTACTGTCGGCACATTACATACCGTCGCGTTGTACACCACAGGAGCACCTGCTGTATACGTGCTACTACCTCCTTGATTCGTCAACTGCACCGAAAGATCTGGAGAAAGTGGTGTTAGTGTAGGAGTCGCTGTCGGCGTTACTCCTGGTGTGGAAGTCGCTGTTGGAGTTACTCCTGGTGTGGGAGTTGGAGCCAACACAATCACGCTGCTGACCGCCGCATTATTGCTTGGGTTAGCATCTCCGGGGACATTCACGCTAATGGCCGTGGAGATTCCTGGCACTCCCGCTGATGTGATCGTGCCCTTGATCACCAATGGTGGCAAGCACAGTCCTGTTGACTTTCATCCAATTCAATTATTTCGTGACATATACAAGAAAATGAGAGATGTATATGAGGTAATGACCCAGCAAGAGTAGGAGCAGGTTTCCTACTCTTGCTTTAGTCTAAGAAGATGTAGTAAAGAAATATTCACATATGATAATGCATATGACTTGCTTGCTCTGTTTGCTTTTCACCCATTTCCGGCACTGCCGGAAATGGGTGAAAAGCAAACAGAGCAAGCAAGTCATATGCATCTATTAGAGATCTCTAGCCTTCTAGAGATATTTACTATTCTCCACCCACTTGCTGAACATTGGGACAGCTATGGTGTATTCACCCACACTATTACCCATCACGAGATCGCGTTTGCGCAGGATTTGTAAGGTGCGGCGCACTACTGGCTCATCCAGCCCGCTCTCCTGCTGAATTGTCTCTACGGTGGCTGGCTGAATTATCTCTCCAATGGCTGATTGCAGCGTATTCAAAGCAATCAGGCAGGCGCGCTGGTTCTCGTCTGTGCGCGTCCACAGATCGCTGAAGTAGCCTACCCAGCTCTCCAACGTCTGCTCTACAGCCGCATCGGCATCCGCTAATTCCGCCCGCTCTCGCTTCTCCACATTTAAATTATCGATGAGGGCGGAGCAGATGGCCTGAATCAAGAAAGGATGGCAGCCCGTCACCTGCACAATCCGCCCCACCACCCCCTCCCCAAAAACCTCCTCGCTCGGATAATCCGGCACCGGCTCGCGAATCAGCTTGAGCGCCTCCGGCTCCTTCAGAAACGTCACCTTCAAAGACTGCACATTAATCAAATAGCTCGCCCAATTCACTCCTGTCCCCCGTCCCATCTCATCCAACGTCCGCACACCACTAAACAACAACGCAATGCGCGGATGAAACTGCACAATACTGCGAAACCAATCCAGCAACAGCGAAAGATTAAGATACTCGCTCTGCCCCGCCTCCTCCAACTTCTCAAACTCATCAAATGTGAGCACTAGCGTCCTCTCCTCCTGCTCAAGCACGGCCTCAACACTCTTAAGCCATCTGCTAAAAAGGCTATAAGAAAAGGCATCGTTGCTTATATATGTTTGTTCTTGCAAGTCTCTAAACCCAAATGCTTTTAAGGGAAGACCGCGCGCCTGGAACTGAGTATGAATATTTTGCGCTATCGTACCTAAAAAAGTGGCTGTGCTACCATAGATGCCCGGATCTTGCAGATTATAGAAAATAGGGATGTAAGATGAGCCGAGCAAGTAAGGTAGCTGTAGCAAGGCACTGGTCTTACCCATGCGCCGTTCGCCGTTGAGAAGCAAGGTAGGACGGCGGCTACCCTTTGCTAACTCACTTTCAAGCTGCTCTCCCAGGTCACGGCGTCCCACAAACAGGCTATCCTGTGGCTGCAACACTTGCCCAGGCTTGTATGGGTTATCAATGCGCCCAACCTCTTGCGCCGCACTCCGCAAACGCTCTCGCTCCTGTTCTGCCGTTGTCATCCAAGTCTCTATCACATGCTTAAGACGTTGATTTAAACGCTGATTACGAAAGGTTACATTCGGCGAAATCTTGCGCAGATTACTCATCATCTGCTCAATTGCTCTGGTACGCGATTTCAGGCCAATAGGAGTCATACTTTGTAAAGCATCTTGACTGGCACTAGATAGAAGAGCAAATGATCTCGTCCAGCGTGGGTTCATAAGCTCTACCTCTTGCGATAAAATATCTTCTATGTGTTGAGCTGCTTCAGCAATACCTTGAATGCTTTTGCACTGCTCCAGATCGCGCATCACGATTTCCAGAGCCGCTGCCTGGGCTACCTGCGATTGTAAGGGTCGCTCAGCAACAATATACCTGATTTCTTCCAGAGCTTGAACTGGCTGTTCATAATAGGCCATCAAAAGCATATTTTTGAGAAAAGGCAATGGCAGATAGATGCGCTCATCCCAATGTAGCGCTGAATGTTGAAGATAATGTAACATTTGCGGTGGGTTGCTACGACCACGAGTATAGAACATGAGAACAGAGCTACTACTAATCAAGTAAAGAGGTAAACGGTAAAATCCTATGAGGTCAGAGATACCGAACGCAGTAAGCTGCGTGTTGCCAAACGCGATGAGTCTCGCATTGACGATTGCTATAGTTTCTGCGTTGCCGAATACGATGACTCCGGCGATACCGGAGGTGACGCATCCCGCGATGACTAATGCATTGCCTCTCGCGATGAATTTCTCGTTGCCGAACGCAGTAGCTAATATGATGCCTCCTGCCATGACTAATACGATCCCGAACGAGATGGCTAACACAATGACCGACCCGTTGCCGAACTTGATGACTAACGTGATGATTAACACAATCCCTACCGTAATGACTCCCACAATTCCTCTCACAATTCCTGACATGATGCCTAACATGATGCCTAACATGATGCCAACATCGACGCCTAACGCAATGCCCAACGCAATACCTAACGCAATGCCTCCTGTGATGCCTTCCGTGATGTTTAACACAATGCTGAATGCAATGCCTACCGCAATACCTAACAGGATGCCCCCTATAATACTCCCTAAAGGTTGTAAGAAGAAAGACAACACTTTTGTGTATGATAGAAGACTGAATGGGATCAGAAATACATGGACAAGAAATACAGATGGATATACTACTAGAAATAGAGGCAAGAAGAGTCTTAGCAAAGGCAGTATTTGCTGTTCCAGCCAAGACCCTTCTAACTTGAATTCGCGTCGAAAACGAGCAGGCTGGAAAATAGCGAGGAAGATCCAAGTAAGAGGTTCAATAAGCCAATAATGTAAAAATTCTGCACGGCTATTCATTAGTATTTCACCACACCTTGATATTGTTCGTTGAGGCGACGTTTGAAATCTTGTTGGTAGGCTCTTTCGGGGATCTCGTAGCATTCGGGATCGTTGGTGTCGTTTGCTTGCTGACGGTCATCGAGCATCATCTGGCCAGTGAGTTGGAGGCGGAGGGAGGGCCAGGTTTTGTTGCCGTTAGCGTCGTAGATTGCCGCGTTCTCTAACAGGAAGACTCGTTCGTCGTCTGAGAAGTTGGCCTGGGTGGCTTTGTCGGTGGCGAAGGCTTCGGCGTCTTTGAGGGTGAAGGGCTTGAGGGTGAGTTGTTCGATGATGTTGAAGAAGGGGCTGGTGGTGCCGGTCAGGTCTTTGCCAATCTCCACCAGGCGCTTTTTGCCAGCGAGAATGAGGACCAGCCCGTCGTCCTGCGACATTGAGCGCAACCCTTCGACAAAGCTCAGGCCGAATTCCTGCTGGTTATCGAAGCCCTCAAATTCGTCGATGCAGAGGACGGACACGAGATTCTGGGCGGAGAGATCTTTGACGGCCTGGGCAAGGGTAGAGAACTGCGCGGTAGGCTGAACTGGTAGTTTGAGTTCCTGCAATGCCTCCGTCACAAAGCCTGCTAGAGTCTTGCACTTGGCGTTGCTACCACTGAGATAGCCGACGCGGTAGGCTGGGCCGAGCGAGGGGTGATTAGGAGTTACAAGTTGGATGTAGCGTAGAAGCCACGTCTTGCCTATTCTGCGCTCGCCTGCGATGGCGGTTGCGCTTCCATTCTTTATACGCGTTATCAATTTCGTACGCTCAAAAGCCCGCCCGTAGAATTGCGCGGGATCTTTCAAGGGCACGTTGAATTGGAAGATGGAGGCGGGAGTTGGGGCTGGTTGGGGAAGCTGTGCAGAGGCTGTAGAGGTGTTTGTGCTGGATGGTACAGATGCTACCGTCTGCTGCAATGTTGATATAGTTGAGCTGGGCGGAGTAGCTGGTACAGGGAGAGTAGAAAATGTCACGTTAAACGTGGGTGATATAGTTGGTGAGATATCCGGTGAAATTTTGGGGGAGATGTCGGGCGAGATGGTTGGGGCAATAGTTGAAGGATTGGCTGCTTGTGAGGAGCTTGAGCTGTCAGCCGAGAAGGGCCATAGCCATGTGAATAGGGTTATAAGCGCGCCAATTGCTGCAAGGCCGATAGCTGAAATACCGACCCAGACATCTGCGATGATCTTTATCGTTGCAAGGATTCCAAGCACGGCGGCAGCGAAGATCAGTAGTGCGCCGATGATGCCAAGAGCTATGCGCTGCACCTTGAACGGCTTTTCCGGTGGTGCGCTCGCTGGTTGTTGAGACTGTCCCTGTCCACCTGTTGCCATGTGCTTGTCTCCACTTTAATTTTATGGTTTGTACAATTTTTTGTAGAATAGGGATGGGCAAGATGGTGCTTCACGTTGAGATAGTGTACTTATATACAAACGTCTATACGGTAGGTAGTATACAGTCATAAGGGCTATTTGGCAAATTGGAGTGGAAATACTTTCTCTTCATTGGTAGAGCTAGCTTTCTTACGTGTCTTCTGATACATTCTCTTCGACCACTACAGTATTGCTCTGTCAAAGTTCATTGCGATCCGAAACAAGGGGTACAAAGCGCTTTGGGGTAAGATGGACAATGGCCTCCCCGTGAACGGGGCCTGCGCGCAATGAATTGGTGCCTCTGCTTCGCAGAGAGTCCTGATGAATTTTGACAGAGCAGTATTGCTCTGGCACAGCTCGTCTTACGGGTCCCGCGTAGCGACAATCCCTTGCGGTTGTCGTCCTGGATGGGCCTCTCAAGCGGGGGGACGACAACCGCAAGGGATTGTCGCTACGCGGTCGGAGTTAAATGAAGTGGGTCGGACCAGTGTCACTGTTTTATATTTCACCTCTTATTTTCTATGTTACACTTGCGCTGTTCCATGTGTTCAGACAGAATTTTATGTTACAGTTCTACTGATATAAATAATGACTATAAGATGAAGAAGCGAAGGCCAAGACCGCCTTCGCTTCTTCATCCTCCAGCACTCGTTCACGAGAGGGAAAACCTCTCTCGCTAATTAACTCAATCGAGTGGGAAAGCGGGCAGTGCTTGTGCTAAGCCGCCGATCAGTATGCTTGTTACCTGATTCGCCAACTCTTCCGGTGGCACCGGCACCAGCGGCTCGTCCCATTGGTGGAAGCATTGGAAGCCGGTCCCAAAGATCGCCCAGCTCATGACCATTGCGACGGTTTCCACGGCGACCCGCTGATCCATTCCAGAGGCGGCAACTGGTTGGAACTCTTGTAAGAGCAACTCGAAGAGTGCTTCTTGCAGGGTTGTCACCACCAGGGGGATGAGCGAGCGGTCGGCTGACCTGGTCAACTCGTGTAACTGCGTGAACCATTCGGCGACGGTCTGAATGAGCAAGCGGAAGGTGCTCAGGTTCCATGAGCCTGAGATGAGCACAGTACTGGCTACGCGCTGCCGAAATTGCTCGCGCAGCCAGTATTCCAGGGCCGCGGACTTGTCTTCAAAATGGGTATAAAAGGTACCTCGATTGACGCTCGCACGGTCAGTAATATCCTGCACCGTCATCGCGTGAAAGCCCTTTTCTGAGAAGAGATCAGAAAAGGCTTGCAGTAAGAGTTGCCGCGTACGTAGCACGCGTGGGTCTTCTCTCTCGTTGTTCTTCCTCTGTGCCATATGCTTCTTTCGCAATCCACTATGTTTTCAACAGTTTGCTTCATGTGTGGTCTAACCGACAGAAACGCTTCTTTGTTCGGTGTTTGGATGGGATCATCCAGTAGCATTGTATTCAACAGGGGGTTGTTTAACAACTATTCCCAACTCCCTGTGTTGGCAGACGAGAAGCGAAGCGCTCTACGCACATCGGAGAGAAGGGCAAGTGAACGGACGATTTCAGGAAGAACTCGATAGACAAGAGCACTTTCGCCTCTTTGAGGAGTGTTTTCACCCAAAGTTAAGATTGGAGAAAAAGTGATGTCTCAATCCAACCAGGCTCCCCTGGTTCAACCAGCATTAGCTCAGGAAATTGCCCCAGGGGTCATCGTGCTTCCCGACCAGCGCATCAATCTGGTGCCCAATATTGGGATCGTGATCGGCACAGAAGCCGTGCTCGTCGTTGATTGCGGCCTGGGGATAGCAAATGGCGAACGGGTGCTGCGCAAAGCAATGGAGGTGGCAGGATCGAAGCCACTCTTGCTCACCAGTACCCACTTTCATCCAGAACATGCCTTCGGAGCTCAAGCCTTCAAAGGTCACGCCACCATCATAACCAATGCCACTCAGGCAGACGAATTGCGGGAAAAAGGACCCTTCTTCCTGAACCTCTTTCGCGGTCTGAGCCCCGAGGCTCGCGAGTCACTTGAAGGGGTGGAAATGGTGATGCCAGATGAAACCTACCAGGGGGAAAGAGCCATCGATCTGGGCGGCAAGCGTGTGGTGCTACGCGAACTGCCTGCCCATACGCGTGGCGACCAGATCATCTTCCTCCCGGACGAGCAGGTGCTCTTTACGGGCGACCTCATGGAGAACCGCTTGTTTCCGATTTTCTTTGATCAGGATGCGAACGTCAAGAAATGGACTGAGGCCCTTGCGCACATGATCCATCTTTCCCCAGCAACGGTGGTCCCAGGGCACGGAGAGGTGGGAACAGTCAAATTGTTGCAGGAGTATCAAGACCACCTGATCTTTGTTCGCGAGGAGGTGAACCGGCGTGTCAAGGAGGGACAGGCGATTGAGCTCATTGATCAGGAAGCAGCCCGGATCATCAAAGAGCGTTACCAGGAGTGGCGGAACGACATGTGGATTCCTTTTGAAATCCGCAGCATGTACGCAGAACTCACAGGAACACCCCTGATATTGCCCGCACTCTGAAAGAGAAGGGCTTGGTGACCCAACGCCAGATCAGGTCAGTGCCAACAATCCGCGCATAGCCTCGTCGCAAACTTCTCGACGGGCCCCGATGGCGAGGATAAGGAAGATTGACAGAGGATGAGTGCTCTGTCAAACGTCATTGCGACCTAAAACGAGGGATGCTGAGTGCTTCGGAGCAAGCTGATCAATGCCCTCTCCGTGAACGGGGTCTGCGCGCGATAAATCGGTGCCTCTGCTTCGCAGAGACCGTGCTTTGCAGAGACCGCGCTTTGCAGAGGCACCGAGGACGTTGACAGAGCAGTAGGATTTTTGCCTTTTACGATTGCTCTTTTTTGGGTTGGGTGCCCGAAGCTCCCGTGTCCCCACTTGGCTCTGGTTCGTGCCAGCCGCCATCCTGTGCGATGAGCTGATCGGCCTCAGTTGGACCCCAGGTCTTTTGCGCGTAGGTGAAGACAGGCGTTGCGTTTCCAAGAATGGGTCCGACGATCCTCCATTGCTCCTCGATGGCGTCCTCGCGTACGAAAAGCGCCTCATCGCCCTGTATGGCTCCCTCTAACAGACGCTCATAGGGGGCCATCTCGTCGGGAGACTGGTGGTAGGCGACGAGCTCAACTTGCTCGCCTTTCATCTCCTCTCCAGGCAGCTTGACCTGAGCACCAAGTGAAACTTTAACAAAAGGACTGATGCGGAAACGATAGTAATTCGAGCGATCAGGGAACGTATCTCCAAACACGTTCTGAGGCGGCTGCCTGAGCTCTATCAGGAGTTCGGTAGAGCGCATTGGCATGTATTTGCCTGCTCGAATATAGAACGGCACGTCAGACCAGCGCCAGTTATCGATTTCGAGTTTCACTGCCGCGAAGGTCTCAACCTGAGAATCGGGGGCCACGCCCTCCTCCTGGCGATAACCTGCATACTGGCCACGCACAACATGTGCAGGATCAAGTGGGCGTACAGCTCCGAGAATTCTGGCCTTCTCGTTGCGAACAATATCGGCACTATCACTCGACGGCGCATCCATCGCCAACAGCGCAACCAGTTGCAGCATATGGTTTTGCACCACGTCGCGAATCGAACCTGTCTCCTCGTAAAATTTTCCACGGCCCGCCACGCCAAAGTCCTCGGCCATCGTAATCTGTACACTCTTCACGTAATTGCGATTCCAGATCGGTTCGAGGAACGAGTTGGCGAAGCGGAAGTAGAGGAGATTCTCGACTGGCTCTTTTCCAAGATAGTGATCAATGCGGAAGATGGATGATTCGGGAAAGGCAGAATGCAGAATTTGATTAAGGGATTGGGCAGAGGCGGAGTCACGACCGAAGGGTTTTTCAACGATGACGCGCGCGTCTTTCGTACCGCCCGATTGCTCCAGCCCTTCAATCACGGGACCAAACAGGCTGGGAGGAATTGCTAGATAGTACAGAGACCGCTGAACGTCACCTAAAGCAGTACGTATCTTTTTATAGGTCTCGGCATCATGATAGTCGCCGGAGACGTACTGTAGAAGCGAGCTAAACTTGTTGAATACCTCTTCATTCACGTCACCATGCTCTACAAGACTCTTATGGACATGATCCCGCAGTTGCTCGATCGTCCAGGGACGGCCCGCGACTCCGATGATAGGCATATCAAACTGATCACGGCGGACCATTTCTTGCAAGGCTGGAAAGATTTGCTTATATGCAAGATCGCCAGTCACTCCAAAGAAGACGAGAGCGTCAGAATGAGTTGTCTCTGTCATGATGCACTCCTGACTTAGAAGCAGCCACGGAAGATGACTGCCGAACCTACTACTTTGTCAAACCTTCTGCGAAGCAGAGGCGCCAATTGATTGCGCGCACACCGGCTTCAGCCGGAGAATCGCCACCCAGGCTCCCTCACAACGATTCCCTTCGCCTTTCAAACGTACCCGATTACGGAAGAACCTCCATTGGTGAACCTGAGCATGTTAGAGGTACCTGGTCAGCACTTCTCCCCGTGAACAGGGTGTGCGCGCAATCAATTGGCGCCTCTGCTTCGTAGAAGCCAAAGTACATGTGCCTTATTCACGAGAACTATAACTATACACGATTGAGGATGGAGTAAAAGTTTCTACTTGCCTATCCGATCTCCGCTATCTCTAATTCAATTAACCATTAAAATACTTTTAAATCTTTGTAAATCCTGCTACAAGTAACATGTAGTACATTTAACTTGTGCTACAATGCCAATATATGTTACACTATTCGCGGGTAATAAAAATAAACGTCTATGTAACGACGACTCTTGCGATTGTCGTCGTTCGCTTGTCTTTTGATGTGCACCTGGTGGCAAAGCATCAACGACGACCGTGAGGGTATTATCCTCTCGTATGAAGACACGAAAATGATAGAAATATGTAACACTTTGAGTAAGTGACACGGCTAGTGGACTGGCCCACTTCATTAAGCGGGCGAGCAGACCTGCTTCGGGGATGCTGCTCGGTAGAGCTCCGGATAAATCCGGTCTGCGCGCAATGAATTGGCGCCTCTGAGAGGTCCATGAAGTGGGCTGGAGCACTAGCAGAAATCAATATCAGGAGGTAACAGCATGGAATGGGCAGTTGCAACGGCTGCATTTCTTGCATCCGCAGTCGAATTTGTCGAGGCATTCACGATTGTGCTTGTCGTCGGCGTTACCATTAACTGGCGCAGCGCGATGATCGGCACCATTGCCGCCGTCGTCACCCTCGCCGCCCTCATTGCCATCTTTGGAGTGACGCTCGTCCAATACGTTCCCATCGAGATCTTCCGCCTGGTCGTTGGCGTCATTCTGATTCTCTTTGGGCTGAAGTGGCTCAAGAAGGCCATTCTGCGCTATAGTGGCATCAAGGCTCTACACGATGAAGAGGCCATCTATGAAGATACGGTGGCTGAGCTGCGGGCGAAGGGGCAGGTTGTTACGACAGGCATTCAGCCATCGGCGGTGGCGCTGGCCTTCAAATCAGTTCTTTTGGAGGGTTTGGAAGTCGCGTTTATCGTCATCACCTTTGGGACCAGCATCTCGGCGACGACGGGGAGCAACCGCTTTAGTGGAATTGGCTCCGCGGCGATAGGGGCGGCCATTGCGGGCGTCCTTGTCATCCTGCTAGGTGTGGCTGTACGCGCGCCGCTCAAGCAGGTGCCGGAAAACACGCTGAAGTTTGTCGTCGGCATTATGCTCACCTCCTTTGGCACTTTCTGGGCCGTTGAGGGTTTTAATGTTGCCTGGCCGTTTGCCGACGCCTTCATTCCCATTCTTGGAATTCTCTACCTGGCGGCATCCTTTGCACTCATCACCTGGCTACGCAGCATCAAGCGGCAGCAGACGCCGGTTCAACAAGCGGAAGTGGCCGCAGAACAGCAGGCGGAGCCTCTGGAGGAAGTACTATGAATGTAATCAAAGCAGTCTATAACTTTATCGTTGGCGACATGATCATTCTTATCGGCATCCTCGTCGCCGTGGGCATACTCGCCCTCGTCAACAACGTCGCGGCCTTTGAGTCGGTGCGCAGCTTCTCAGGAGCCTTTCTGATTCTAGCCGCCCTGGCCGTTCTTGTGATCACCCTTAATCGGGAGGCACGCGGCAAACGATAAAGAGTGTGTTACCAGAGAAATAGGAGTCATCCCTTGATATCGCTAGGGATGACTCCTAGAGCGTATCAGACGCATATCGCCTTTGCTTTCTTCTCTTCCCGGTCCATGTGCACGCCTTCGGCGTGCCCTTCTTCTTAGAGATAGTTTTACGTTTTTTACATTTTCATACTTTTTTGTGCTCTGCACAAAAAAGTATGAAAATGTAAAAAACGTAAAACTATCTCTAAGAACTGTTTCAGACAGCGAAGCTGCACACTCCAATGACCAGACAATAGCCTTCTTTCCACCTGGTTCGACATAGATATCAATCATACACTATGATAACCTCTCTTATCTATCTACCAACTTTCTCCATTTTGGAGAAAGTTGCAGTATTTAAGCAATCAGGGGACGTTGACGTTCTTAAGCCTGAATGCTACTATAATAATAGTAAATTATTATTGCGAAAAAGCCTATTTTGCAGTTGAGCATCAATGTGGGCTACTATGCCGACATTTGTAATAAGGAAAACAATGACCCAGAACGCCAACGATGGAAATCATCAGACTGATTGGGATCGACAGACTGATTGGAACCGCCAGCTTATTGAAGAATTTCGTGCCAACGGGGGTAAAGTGAGTGGACAGCTTGCGAATGTACCTCTGCTTCTGCTCAACACCACTGGGGCCAAAAGTGGGCAGCCGCGTACCAGCCCGTTAGTGTACTACAGTGAGAATGGACGTATTTTCATCTTCGCCAGCAAGGCAGGCGAGCCAACAAATCCAGACTGGTATTACAACATTCTCGCCCATCCAGAAGTCACCATCGAGGTTGGAGCTGAAAAATTTCCTGTAACCAGCGTCGTCTTAGGGGAAGAGGAACGAGCTCAGATCTACGCCAAACAAGCGGCTGCCTCCCAACTTTTTGCCGACTACGAGAAGAAGACTACGCGTAAGATTCCAGTAATCGAGATGGTAAGGAAGTAAAGATTCACACATCACAGTAGAGTGTTCGCAAAAAGAGCAACGACAGACCAGAAATAATTTTGGTTTTCTCGTTGCTCTTTTGCTTTCTATAATTGCTCGTCTCACTTATCAATAATGGATGAACAGGGTTGTGATGCATTAAAAGAGCTTCCCTTGTTCTGGCCCTTCTAGCGCACGGGGTTGCTCTTCAACTATTTGTTGGGGAGCAGGGAGCTGCTTCTTCTGGCGTTTTTTGGATTGTTCCAGGAAGTTATGAGTGCTCACAACGGGCTCGCCCAAGCGTTGCTCGACGGAGCGGCGTGCGTCGGCGGCCGTATCTCCTGCCTCCTTCACATCCTCCTCGATAGCATCATAGCCCTGGCTCCCATTCTTCTGATGCAGCCCCGTTGCAGTCTCCTCTGCAAGCGATGAGAGAATCAATTCCATCCTCGTCTTATGATCCGCTAGATTATGCTTTGACGAAAGCTTCTTGACGGATTTGTGCTGCGCCGTAGTCAGTCCGAAGGTGCGCTGGTTTAGCAGAGAGGTCAGGCGGGCGATGCTAACGCTATCATCGATGCCGCGCAGTTGGATCTCGCTGGTCCAGGCATTGCGGGTGGCAATATAAATAATCCGCGCCGTGATCCACTCCTCATCCCGCTTCAGCTTGCGATAGTGATCGCGCATTGCCTCCAGCGTATCGCTCTTCTGCTCAATCTCCGTCAAGACCTCATCACCCGCCTCGGCCAGGAAAAGTTTGAAGGGCTCAGCTCTGGGCGACGAAATAGATTGAACGAGACGAAGAAGAGTCTGCCGATTCATAGCCGCCGTCTTGCGCAAACGCCCATCAGCCGACTTCATAGGAATCTCTATAATCTGTGAAAGCGTCTCCTGCGCCCCCTCGCTCTGCATCCGGCCGCGCATCGTATGCCAATACTTACTCGGATTGGCCGCCCCCGTCAAAAAGCCCACCACATCCACCACACTCCAATACTCCTGCCCCTCATGCATCACCCGCCGAATCCGCTCAATCCCCGCGAGAGGCAACACAGCCTGCCTCTCCTCCTCACTCTCCATAACAATCTCTCCTTTCTACCAGCTAGCTCACCAACTTTCCACAAAATGTGGAAAGTTGCGGCGTCATACTCTATCTTCGCTCACTCTAGACAGCGAGCATCTTTCACATCATAAGCTCGTTTTCAGTATAGCCGATATTGCACTGTTTTGCGAGATAGTGCAAGTAAGTAAACATCTCCCCCCTTGATTTTCTATCTACTACATGGTAGAATAGGGATATGAACAAGACAGCAAACATGGCGACACACATTCTTGATGTTGCCCAACAACTGATACAGACGCGGGGCTATAATGCCTTTAGCTATGCGGATATTGCGGCACAGGTGGGGATACGCACTGCGACCATTCACTACTACTTTCCCACAAAGGCCGACCTCGGCCGCGATGTCGTCGTGCGGTATCGGGCAAATTTGCTTGCTGGCCTTGCTCAAATGGATCAAAGCGAGACGAGTTATGCCGATAAGCTCAAGGGGTATATTGGCATATGTCGCCAGATTATAGACAACGGCAATCGGTTGTGCCTGTGTGTGATGCTGATGGCGGATTTCGAGACTTTGCCGGATGAGATACGGCGCGAGGTGGAGGGCTTTGATGCCGATAATGTGGCTTGGCTGACTGGCGTTGTGGCGGCGGGACGAGAGGCAGGTATGTTTCGCTTCGCCGGACCCGCTGATGCCGAGGCACAATTCATCTTCGCCACCGTCGAGGGCGCGGAACTGGTCGCACGCGGCCCTCGCAATATCGCGCGCTTCGATGTCGCCACACGCCAATTACTTGAAGAATTGGGGGTAAAAGCATAATTGCTTAAATTTTTTGTCCGTTATCTATCTACTAGTAGATAGATAACTTTCTCAATGAAAACGTATTCCCTGACGCGGTCGAAGCATTTTTTGTTTCGATGTAGTGGTCTAGCTCAATTAGTTTAATGGGTGAACCGCGTAGCGACAATCCCTTGCGGTCGACTGCGATCAAGCGGTCTGGAGTCTTCCACTCGCCTGAGAAGCTCATTGGGAGGTAATCCACCAACGACAACCGCAAGGGATTGTCGCTACGCGGTCAGCTAGCTATCTACTCATGACAATGAATTGTTTAAAAGAAAGAGATTCAACAATGCCTTTACTTCGTGTTACTCATCAGCGCAACGCATTCACTGATATCCAGAAGGCGCAGCTTGCCGACGCACTCACTCATGCTCTCCTTATAGGTGAGGTGGGAAGTGACAATCCAGCTAGCCGCGCAGTCGCTTATGTTCTCTTTGATGAGGTCGATCCAAAGACTTCGTGGTTCGTGGGAGGCAAGCTTGAGGAGACGCGACCGACAGGAGGCCGCTTTATCTTCGATGTGTTCTATCCAGTTGGGGCGGCAAGTCAAGAGCACAAGACGCAACTGCACAAAGATATCAATGATAGCGTTGCCAGGGTCCTGGGTGTAGATGGCACCTTCCCAAATCGCGGAGGCGACTGGGTCTTCATCCACGAGATTACAGAGGGCAACTGGGGTGTGAGCGGCCAGACGATCGGCGTCGCAGACGTTTATCACCTGGCGCAAGGAGATCCGGCAAGAAGCGGCTACTTCGAGCAGTTACTCGTCGCCCAGAGGCGCACGCTTGAGGCTTTCAATTATCCTGGCGGTTCACCCGGCGCAAGCAGGTAACATATCTTTAAATACTGTCATCCTTTTGCCTGCTCCTGGTTGCCTTTCTGTAAATAGTGAAGACGACCAAGAGCAGTTCTTTTGCGCAAGCCGGTTAGGAATCTTTACCTCCCTTCAGGACTTTCCTGCTACCATAGTGCTCCTCTCTATCTACATATGATCTTGTGTATGCTACATTTTACTTAATGACGGCCTAATATTTTTAATAAAACTGTGAGAAGCGCTGTCGTACTAAAAAAGGAGTCTAATAGTATTTATGAAACGTATGCAACGCTGGCATTTGATTCCCATTACTCTTTTCCTCGTTATCGGTATATGCACGAGTGTCTTTCTCAAAGTCGTGCCGGATGCCCTGGGAACGGCGGATGCCAAATCCTCGCCCTCGCACGCGGCCAAACCGACACCAACACCTAAGCCTAAAGTCAACCCAACAGCTATTCCTACAGCTAAACCAACAGCTGGCACTACAGCCAACCCGACAAGCAGAGATCCAATGGTCTGGCCATATGCCAGCACTAGTATCTGGAATATGCCTCTTGGGTCCAACGCTCGTTATGTGAATGCGACAATCGGCTCGCGTGGCTTCAGTACTGATACCGATTGGTTTATCACCACAAAGGCAAGCGATCCTCTAGTAAAAACATATATGCCTGGATCGTTTGGACCCGGCCGCTGTACAGGCATGACTCCGCAGCAGCAGGCACAATGGCATCCAGAAGCGGCCCAGCCTCTTCACTTTCCCAGTAACTTCACCATTGGAGACGCGATCAACGCGAATGGCATCTACTCGACGCCCAACAATTCGTCGGCAGTGCTAGAGCCCGACGGAAAGACGCTGGACAGCTTCAACGTCACCGCGCGCTGTCAGGCAGGAGGCCCTCTCTACGGCACCTGGTTTGGCCAGACGGACCTGTACGGCGATGGTATCGACGGCGGTCATGGTGGCTCTGGAATGTCGAGCATTGGTGGCAGCATCCGCAACGGTGACCTGCTCAACAACCAGCCAATTCGACATGCGCTCAAGATAAACCTGTGGGGAAATTGGCTCAACTATAGTGCCGCCAATGGAGGAAAGCGCTGGCCCGCCCGCCTCGCCGACGGCGGCGCATCCAATCAATATCACGGCAACAATCCCGCCCTGGTCATGGGCTCACTCCTGGCCCTACCACCCGACGCCACAGCGGAGAAACTCGGCCTCACCAGCGCCGCCGGCAAGAAAGTCTTTCAGGCGCTGCAAAACTACGGAGCCTACGTCGTCGATGATACTGGAGCAAATGTAAACGCACTCTGCGTGGAGCAAAACGCCAACACAGAGTTCAAGCAAGCAACCGGCCATACCGTCGACCAGGATCAAGCCCTCGGCGCTGATTTTGGGAAGATGATCGCGGCAATCAAAGTTGTTGATAACAATAGTCCGACTGCTATTGGCGGTGGTGGTACACCACGTGTCGCCCTGGCCCCAGCACTCAGTCATTAATTCCTACCGATACACGAGTTGTCGGCGGCTCCAAAAAGTCACTGACAACTCTCAACCTCCATGTTTCCATCCCTCCTAGTATGCATTGTGAAATCTAAATTCTGTTATGACCCATGTGCAGTTTAGCTAATAAGGTGGTGTGCTGAGCATCGTAGTAATATGCTTTGCTATCGTGGGGAATGAGAAGATATAAGTGTTATTCTATCTACAACATTTTTCTCTGATAAATCGTAGTTGAAGTATTGGGTATCCATTTACGTACTCATGATTATCTTCATGTTCGGTGTTGTAGTTGCAAGTATCAACATTGTGTTTAATCGCAGCCGTTAAGCGAAGTATACACAAAGTGGGATGAAATATTTAGAATGATTCTAGCCCAAATTTTTTATGCTCAAGAGACGCTTCTTGTTGCAAAGCAACTGTTGGGCTGTTTCCTTGTTCATCTTGAAGGGGAAGAAACGACTATAGGAAGAATCGTAGAGACGGAAGCCTATCTTTGGAATGATCCAGCATCCCATACATTCGTTGGGAAGACCAGGAGGAATAGTGTGATGTTTGGACCTGCTGGACACGCCTATATCTACTTTATCTATGGCATGCACCACTGTGTCAACGCCGTTACTGGACCAGAGGGAAAGGGCGAGGCGGTCCTGATCCGAGCACTAGAGCCCATCGAGGGTATCTCCATCATGCAAAAAAGGCGTCAGACCGAAAAGATTTCGTCCCTGTGCAACGGTCCAGCAAAGCTTACAGAGGCGCTCGCCCTACCACTATCCTTGAATGGAGTTCCTCTATTTGAAGGCCCACTACAAATCTGGTCTCCCAACAGCCTGCCTTCCGCACCTCTTATTGAACCCCTCGATATTATCGAGACAACGCGCATCGGCATTCAAAAAGCAAAAGAGCTTCCCCTACGGTTTTACCTCAAAGACAATCGCTTTATCTCCGATAAATAAAGAACCTTGAAGAAATATTTTCTCTCTGAAAACCTCTCTTTTCTATCAGTTAGCTTACCAACTTTCCACGCTTTGTAGAAAGTTGCGGCGTCTTCACGCTTAACTATTTCACTAATAGAGATATTTAAACCCAACTTATTACAAATTATGAAGAGATTTGTTGACATGGGTATAATGTAATAAAATACTTTTGATACTGGTTAGACATACATGAAAAAGAGTGTAGACGTTTTCTTAGGATATGCACTGGAAGATAAAGAGCTTTGTTTTGAGGTAATGAAGCGACTGAAATGTCTAGAACGTGAAGGTCTCATTAACGTATGGCATGAATACACTATTAGCCCTGGAATAGAAAGAGAACGCGAGATCCTTCGCTACTTAGAGATAGCTCATGCTATCCTCTTATTTGTTAGCATAGATTTCATCAACTCAGATTTTTGTCATGGCGCTGAATTGAGCCGCGCAATGAAACGACATGAGCAAGAAGAGGTTCGCGTTATTCCTATTATTTTACGATCAACCTGCTTACAAGAGACACTTCTTGGTAAACTTCAAGCGTTACCAAAGGGACCTAAGCCTATCAAAGATCGGCGGGATCGAGATACGGTTCTCACAGAAATAGAAGAGAATATTCGCACAGTTATCAAGGAATTTGCATCGGAAAAATATCTACAAGAAGGGTATTATTTAGTCGGGCAAAAACAGTTTGAGGCAACTATCGAGAATTGTGAACAGGCTTTACGCTTGAAGGCTGATTCCGTAATTGCATATCGATTAAAAGGTTTTGCCTTTTTAGAACTTAAAAAGTATGATGAAGCACTAAAGGCTTACGATCATGTCATCAGCTCAAATTTTAACAGTGCCTTCGTCTATAAAGAAAGAGGTGATGCCCTCTACCATATCCACCAATATAATGATGCACTAGCTTCTTACAAAAAAGCTATCTCTTTAAAATCTAATTTTATTGCTGCTTATAATGGTGCAAGTGAAGCACTACGCCAGCTTGCAAATGAAAACAACCGCTTAGCCGAAACATACGACGAGACAGCACAAGAAATTTTACATTCAGAGAGAAACGATATACAAGAGAATTTTCGATGGGATCAATAAGTATTTTTATTATTTACATGCATGAAGACAAAGAACTACTAGAAATATTAAAAGAATTATATAAGTATTTAAACGTTTTAAAACGTACAGGATTAATCGATGCCTGGTACGATCAATCACTTCAATCTGGTATGGATAGAAAACGGGGAATTAATGAGCATCTGGAAAGCGCTGATATTATTCTTCCTCTTATAGACAATAATTTTTTAATGTCGGATTACTACTCTAACCCCGAAATCAAAAGAGCTTTAGAACGGCTCGATGCGGGAGAAGTCTCTGTAATTCCTATTCTTCTGACATTAGTGGACCTTGAGGAAACTCCTTTCAAGCAGCTTCCAATCTTACCAACTGAAGGGAAAGCAGTAACAGAATGGCAAGATCGTGACGAGGTACTTACCAATATTGCTGAAGGTATCGGGAAAGCGGTGACAACAATTCGTATCTCTTCTCTTGCCAAAGAAAAGCTGCCCACAATTATTCAAGACGAGCAAACGAAAGATGTAACTCCTAAAAAGACTGTAGAGTTTAGGGGCTGTAACGCTGATCTTGAGGAAATAGCTGCACAGTTGCAACAGAGAAAGGAACGTCATCATCGCACAGCGCTTGTATTGGGAGCAAGGACGGGAGGATTCTTTCGTAGTAGCTATCTCTATGAAATTCTACGACTTTTTAGCCCGCATCATTTCTCCGACCTCTCGCACTTAGAGCAATTTAGCGAGTGCTACTCTATCTTAGCCAGACCTCTATTTAACAAGGTGGACACTCACAGTATTTTACAGACTTCTCTACAAGATGTTGCTGTAACAAAGGCTGATATACATCTCGCTAAACTTGCGAAGAGAGGATACTTTGATGAGATCATCACGACGAATACAGACGACATACTGGAACAATCTTTATTGCAGATCGGTATGAGGGAGTATAGGGATTTCGAGGTATTTACTCCCGTAGGGGTAATGCGTAGCCGTCTTCAGACTGAGCGAAGTTCCTCTTTTAGAATCTCTAAGATGTTTAGTAACCTTGCCTCAAGAAATTATGATATAGATCCTGATGGGATTGGCAACCGGACAATAAGAAACTTCGTACAGCCCATTCTAGCGCGCGAGATCCTTGTCATCGGAATTGACCCACTATGGGACAAAGAACTTCTTCGTGCAATTCCAGCAGGAGAGAGAGTAATATGGTTCGTAAATGAGGAAGCCGTGCCCGAATCTTCAATTATTGCAGATCTTCAGCAAGCAAGACCAATAGAATATGTGGGAGGTAAAAATGGAGGCTACGAATATTTCATGACAAATCTCTATGCTACACTGCTTGAAACTAGCTCGCTCAACGCTTCAGGCGATGACAGTAACATACTCCATCAACTCCGCGTTATACAGAATGAACTACGCACTCTCAAAGATCAAATCGCGGATTTGCAGAGTAGCAAGATCAACAGTTCTCCTTCTATTCAGTTTGAAGGTTAGTACGGCTATAAGAAATTTTAGAGTGATCTCTTGTCTATTTCTCAGGGCTATTTCTTCGAGACTCTTCACAAGGGGCGCGGGATGTGTTACCCTACAGGGAAAAGAAGATGGATGTCAAAGGGCGCAGAGAGTATAGCTAATGTGCGTACAATGATTATGAACCGTCTGACTGACTTATTTGCTCGCCCGCTTGCCCAGGCTTGACTATTTTAGTCGTAGAAGATTGTCCTGAAGGGATTTTTGATGGATAAACACCAGCAAGAGGAACTCGATCTTGTTCCTGTGGAGGAACAGAGCCAGGAGCCGCTGCTTACTGATGAACAGGAGAGCACAAGCGATCTGTCTTCCCTCCTCGATGATACGTTCGCCTATATCACTGACTATATGACAGAGGAGGAGGCGACGGAATATATTGCGAGTATTCTAGATGGGGTTGAGGTGGAGAGCGAGAATACGCTTTTCGAGAATGTGACGCCTTTTATTCATGAGAATATTAAGGTGACGAACTACCGGCCCGACCAGGCGGTGCGCGAGGCGTCGCTGGCCCAGAAAAGCATGTGGAAACCGGGCGATGGCGAGATCTCGTACCTGGCCTCAAATACGCTTGAGGTGTATCTGGGGACGCCGGAGCGGCCGCTAGAGATTCCCCAGGCCCTGAAGCAGATTCGCCAGTTGAGCGAGAGCACAGTGCTTACAGCGCGTATCGTGCTGGGACTGTGGAATATCCGCCGCCACAACGATCGCGTCTCCAAAAATGGTAGCGTAGCGATTCTGCTGGAAGAGATTCTCCAGTGGCAGGGCGTTCAGAAGCATAGCCGCGTGGCGCATCCGGGCGCGAATAAGCGCTATACCGATGGCTACCGCACCGAGCAGAAACAGCGCGTCCTGCAAGATCTGGCGCTGCTCGCCTCCTGTAATGTGCGCGGCAACTGCACAATCACCGTCAAGGGCAAATCCGTCTCCATCCAGGTCGATGGTCCCTATATGCGCTACTCGGTTGTCAGCCGCAAGACGCTGCTGAACGAGCGCATCATCGTCGGCTTTTTAGTCTCGCCCGGCGACTGGATCAGCACCTACGAGCAGCACCAGAACTACTATCTCGCCGAAGTCGATAGCCAGATATTTAAGCTTAATCCACAGAATGACCGCTACGCCTTGCGCATCGCGCTCTATATGACCGAGCGCTGGCGTGAGCAGGCCAAGCAGGGCGATTTCAGCACACCCATCATGATGTCGGAGCTGCTGGCCGCGAGCATGGTCGAGGTAGACGAGCGCCACATGACCGCCCGCTTCATCCCCCGCATTGAGGCCGCCCTTGAGAAGCTTGAAGAGATGGGCATCATCGGCAAACAGCTCTGCCTCACCAACGTCGATCGCAACCAGAGCCGCTGGAGCCGCGACTGGCTAGCCTCCCGCTGGGAGATCCTGCCGCCCCTCAAACTGATCCAGGAATATCAGGCGATTAATAGCGCCGCCCGCAAACGCCAGCGGCGCAACCGCAACACCCGCGAACAGGTACGGGAACAATAAGGATAGAGCTAAAGATTCTCGCGCCGACCCCACCAGGGTTCGGCGCATTTTGTTACCTCTTAGGGAGATCACAACGGCTATCAATGAAGTGCACCCCACCAGGGTCCGGTGCATTTCGATGTCAATAGATCATCCCTACCACAACGGTCTCTTTTTACCTCATTTTGATAGAGAAGAAAACTATCATTCGACATATCTGGACCTCTTATGCTACAGTGGGATACGAATAATCAGGTATTTAGGCGCAAGATGAGCCAGCATCTAGAAAAAAGTGAGAGAAATTCTTTCTGGGACTCAAGTCAGAACTCTGCCTATGAAGAAGTTTATAAGACCTTCGAGGTTTCACAAGCCAAGATAGACCTATGCAAATTTTCTGTTGTGCTTCTATTCAATAAGAATGTGTACAGTATGACAACAAACTCGTCGCAGGCTATCGAAATTTTCCTCTGCTATGCTCGTGAAGATGAAAAACTCTGTCAGGAAATTGAAAAACAGTTGAGTGCACTGAAGAGACAAGGGCTTATTGATGTATGGTATGATCGTCAAATTGATGAAGGAGTTGAATGGGAAAAGGAGATCAATAAGCATCTCAATGTGGCTCAAATTATTTTGCTTCTTATCAGTCCAGATTTTATGGCATCTGACTATTGTTATGGTATTGAGATGAAGCGTGCGATGGAACGTCATGAGAGCGGAGAAGCACAGGTTATTCCTATTATTTTACGACGAACACATTGGCAAGAGGCTCCGTTTGGTAGACTTCAAGCACTTCCCAAAGATGCAAGACCTGTTATAAGTAAACTCTGGGATTCGGAAGACGAGCCCTTTTATGATATTGTCGGGGGAATTCGTAGAGCAATTGAGAATTTGAGGACGAAGGACATATCCCGTGCCTTACCCGATCTAAATGATACCACAATTCCCCCTATTCCCATTGAGCCTAAGTCATCGAATACACCTCCACTCGAAGACATAAAGCCTTCTAAGAACCCGCCTGGTTCGGGCAGACGTCCTAAATTGCTCTTTATACTACCTTGTTGCATACTCATTATTGCATTAGTATTTTTGACTAGTCATTTCTTCTACCCTCAGTCCCCTATCAGGATTACCACACAAAAGAGTGAGTCAATCGGGATAAGTGATGGTAGCTTTGCCTTTGACACTATTTCTGCTATTCGATCTGATGGCTCTGCTATTCGACTTGATGGTCCTGATAAAAGTGAAGCGGCTAAGAAATTTGTGTCAAAGGATTTCTCCGGAGCAGAAGCGCTTTGGCAAAAGGCCATTCGGGAAGATCCCAGTGATGCAGAGGCTCTCATCTATCAAGAAGACCGGCGCGTGCTCAACTCTAAGAGAGGCTATATTAGTCTTGTTATTGCCACAATTCTCACTGGTGACAACGTTCAGGTTGGGAGAGACGATCTACAAGGAGCATATGTTGCTCAGAAGGAGTTCAACTCTACGCATTCTAATGTCCCCCAGGTCCGTCTCCTGATTGCAAACTCTGGTTCTAGTGATGAGTCCGCGGCAAAATCTGTGGCGCAGCAGATCGTGGACGCTGCTAAAGAAGACCCAACAATTGTGGGCGTTATGGGTTGGCCATTCAGCGCAAGCACACTCAGTGCTGTTGACATATTGACACAAGCCAATATTCCTCTGGTTTCAGAAACGGCCTCAACGGATGAGCTAACTGGAAAATCACAATACTTCTTCCGAATCATTCCGCCAGATCGTGAGCAAGGCATAATCAACGCACAGTATGTAACACAGACGCTTCATGCGAAACAAGTAGCCCTTTTCGTGGACCTTGATAATGCCTACAGCAAAGATTTTGCTCGTGATTTCGAGTCATCATACCGTGCAATTGGAAACGGAAATAGCATTGTGGCTACCGAACGGTATACAGTCGGGTTACAAGGTCGAGGACAATTAGCTTCGCTTTTACAAGATGCGTTAAAGCACAAGCCGGATGTCATCTACTTTTCGGGTTATGCGAGTGACCTCGCTGTCCTGCTGGAAGCCTTGCCGTCATCAGGCCCAGGCGTAACAGTGCAGATAGTGGGTGGAGAAGGACTCTATGAAGGTGGCTATAGCTCAATCAGCCCAAGCGCTCGCGCTCACCTGGGCCAATTGCGTCTTTTGGCGTATGCTTATCCAGATGAATGGGATATAGCAGGTCTGGCAGCACAAGCTCCTCCTTTCTTTCAGGAGTATAAGAACGCTTTCAATCCTTCAGGACAACCTCCACCAAAGATATATAGGTACACACGTGCAGACAATGATGTAATCATGGCTTACGATGCGACACAAGTCCTGTTAACCGGAAGCACTTCTGTTCTCACGAAGGGTGATAACGTCACTTCGAATAAACTTCAGCAAGCATTGAAGCAGATAGACAGCAAACATCCCTTTCAAGGAGTTAGTGGACAAATTGCCTTTGGGCCTGATGGTGATCCTGTCAATAAAGCAATTCTTATCATAGTTGTAGATACACAGGGACATTTTCAGGAAAAAGCTCTCATAGGTGGTTGCCTACAAGTAGGTCATTGTAGCTGATCTGATGCATAGTGATCCTGGTGATTGAGGTACATTATCTTAGCTCCACCAGGATTAGACGCATCTTGCTATTGAAAGAAGAAGTTCTTCTTTCTCATTTTTTAATAGTACCTTTCACTCTATTTTTTACGTTGCTTACTTGCTTCATCAACCACAAGAGAAGACCCCGCTCTGCCGTTGCCCAAACTAAGCTATCTTGAGTATTTGTTAAAGTATCTTTATAAGGCTCATCCCCTGCTAAAAAGTCGTATTTCGTGAGACCTTTATTCCCATACCACTTTTCAGCAAGGCCGCGCTTCCAGCATTCGTCCATACAGGCGACATGGGCAACAAGCCCTGGCTTCATTTTCGCGTCCTCGAATTGAGCGATGCCGCCTTTTGTAAACATAATATGCCCGTCTTCGACATAGTGATAGAGACAGCCTAGCGTCGTCTCCCCTGCCTTGACGCGACATATGATGAGAGATCCCTGTGGCCAGAGCTTAAGTGTATCGATCATATCGGCGAAATAGGCTTTCAGATGCTCTTTGTCAAAAGCTCCTGTCTGGTCTTTCACACGTGTCCACCGCGTTTGATGCAATTCGATCAATTCTTTCAGTATCGCTCTTGCCTGCTCCGCCGTCTCCGCCCACTCGACAGTCACCGGACCGAAAGTATCTTCGAATAGGCGCGAGCTGCGACGGAGGTTAGCACGCGTGTTTTTACCTAGCGCGGGCAGGACATCTTGATGTCCATCATCACTGGCCTTTTGAAATTCGAAGATAGGAGACTTTCTCACATCGACCTGCCGAAAGAGAAGACCAGCATTCCTTCCAGCCTTTAGTAGAGTCTTTGCATCTTCAGAAACAAAGCCATCGAGGTGCAGTTCTGACCAGCAAAACTGGTGCTGAACCGTTTTTACTAGCTCCACTGCAAAGCTATCCAGATACTCTGGAACGACGAGCAGCCGGTTGTATTCTACATACTTGCCCGTACCCAGATGAATACGTGCTACAGGTATACCTCTCCTCTTATAAAGAGCCTCAACGACTAACGCAGCTCCGATTATCTGTCCATTATGTTGTCCAAAAATAAAAGAGTATTCAATGAGGGGAGCATGGTAGTCAAGCCATGTTTTGACCCAGATCCAGGAGTTGGTTAAGCCTGTATTATTTGTGCATTGTTCCAGATCTTGCCACCTACGGGCGGCTTCGGCCTGCTCTGAGGAGGACAACACGTCGATAACAATAGGTGAGGAGCTTGCTTTCTCGGAGTATTCTATTTGTCTTTTCTCGACTATCAAATTTTTTCTCCCTTCGTCCATGAATCCAGTACAGTTATATTAAATGGTGAAGAGCTTGAAAAAGTTGCGGAAAATGAACTCAAATTATTCAGCTCCTGGTTGTTATATTTGCATTCTAAGATTCTGTAGACGATTTCTATATATGTATATTGGTAAACAGATAACTAACAGGATATCCTGTCCCATATCATCTTTAGCTAGATTAGGCCGAAGCACACGTGCAGTACCTGATAGTAAAGGTAGAAAAGATGCCCAGACTATAGCGTCTTGATAGGAGGAATGTGGATGATCGCGATGATGCATATCCAGGATACTTTCTCTGTTCTGTGATCTCACTAATTTATACGATCATTAACTAGAAATATCACATCCATTAGGAAGCAAGCAGACTAATGTACTTCCTGACTACAATCTTCTTTGTGGTAGAAGCAAATTTGCATAGTGCTCATTGTCAGCGAACGCGCTCTCTTGCTATTTGCTCCTACAGCGAGCAGGAGAGGTCTCACACATTCAGGTTCAACGAGCGGTAGCAGAAAGGGAAATCTATAGAGCAGGCTAACGACATGACCAGATTCTCCAATCACTGGTCCCTTACAAAAAAGTACTAGTACTATTAGCCCTCATTTTTTCGTTATATTCAGCAATATCGGGGAAACCAGACGAAAAAGAGCGGTATTACTAACTATTTCGAGCCTTCATCTCTCCTCTCTTCATAGATTGTCATCATCTAACCCCACCAGGGTTCGGTGCATTTCCACCTCTTCCTAACCCTCTAACCCCACCAGGGTTCGGCGCATTCCGGGTCTTTAATCATTACATTACCCCATCAGGGTCCGGCGCATTTGGGGGCTTTGATAGGTCACTTTACCCCACCAGGGTTCGGCGCATTTCCCCTATCCTATGCACCATTTTACCCCACCAGGGTTCGGCGCATTTGGAGGCTTTGATAGGTCACTTTACCCCACCAGGGTTCGGCGCATTTCCCCTATCCTATGCACCATTTTACCCCACCAGGGTTCGGCGCATTTGGGGGCTTTGATAGGTCACTTTACCCCACCAGGGTTCGGCGCATTTCCCCTAAAAAAGGGGGAGGAAAGATCGCGGATACCAATTTATTAGTGCTAGAGAACGAGACAGTACATAAGAATACATCTATGCACTGACTGAAATCTAGATTATTCTTTATCAATGAACCCCACCGGGGTTCGGTGCATTTTTATGCATGGCTCTAAAGCCGAGTCTGCCTCTCAGGCTGTAGGAGATGATCAATAGTAAAAAAACCAGGGAGAAGCGATTACTTTCGTACATATATATGTGTAAGTTTACTCACTTTTAGACTTGTTCACTACCCCACCAGGGTTCGGCGCATTCTAATTATCGGGATAAGGTCAGCATCGTGAAGCATAAATATACTTAGGCATGGTATCCCCACCGGGGTCCGGTGCACTCCCCCTATCTTATGAGTCACTTTACCCCACCAGGGTTCGGTACATTTTAACTCTCAATCGGTCACTTTACCCCACCGGGGTCCGGTGCATTCCCCCTATCTTATGAGCCACTTTACCCCACCAGGGTTCGGTACATTTTAACCCTCTAATCCGTCGTTTTGCCCCACCAGGGTTCGGTACATTTTAGCTCTCCAATCCGTCGTTTTGCCCCACCGGGGTCCGGTGCATTTTCTATTGTTTGTCATATTTGCATGTTTCACTATTGAAGCAATGGTGGAACCTGAGATACAGTGCTGTTCTGGCTTGAACGCTTGCTTGTGAGAATTTGGAGGCCGGGTGATAATTATTAATGGGACAAAAAGCGTACGACACTACTTATCTTGCGTAATAGTCAGGAATCAGGGGGGAAGTAGATTCATACTCGATTGTTCGCAGCGGTAGTACTACTTTCAAGGTGGAAACCCCACCGGGGTTAGGAGAAAACCCCACCGGGGTTAGGAGAAAACCCCACCGGAGTCAGGCGCATTTTTGAGCGTAAATCTCTCAGAGTAATTAGTAATTACTAGTGTAGTTCTCCACTAGTAATTACTAAAAGTTGCAGGTACTATGTAGATCACAGCCTGGGGCGAGCTGTGAGGAAATTTTTTGAAGCCTCAATCGACAAAATATTTATAGCGCTGATGATGCGGCTATTCTTCGGACGCACTTCAGCATCTTTTCTCTACTAAAAAGCAAGACAAATGTTGTGAGGAGGTTGGGGGAAAAAACTATATGAAAAATATAACTGACGAGACTAGCGCACCGGGAGGGTACGCCTATCCAGCAATACCAGCCGATGAAAAAGTGGGGACTTCAATGCAACGTAGTGCAGGCAACCAGATACAACAGGAGATGGAAGCATCAGAGACAGCGTCAGAAACGCAGCAGGACGCGGCTTACGCCTGTGTGGACCAGTATACCCTGACGGTTATCCAGCAGATCTTTCCGACGCCGAATAAAGGGCTGGAGTTCACAGCGAAGGTTCTCCGCTATGCGCAGGTTGTGCAAAATACGCTGCCAGGCTTGGAAGATCTGGGCCAGCATGTGGCGGTGATTAACGTGCGCACAATTCGCCTGCTAGCGAAACTGATCGAGTGGGGCTACGATACGACGCATAAATATGTGACGACCTTCTGTGCGCTGGGCCTGCTCCGCAAAGTCAAACAGGGGGCGGATCGCTTGCTTGTCTTCCCACTTGAGCGCTATGTGCTTCCGCTGAATCTACAACCGCTGGACAGCCTGATTGCTAAGAGTCGTCCCAAGGTGCAACAATTCGCGCGCCAGGTCAAAGTTCGCCTGGAGCAGTTGAATCCGGCTGCTCTTCCTCAATCTGAGAGCAAAGAGGTCGGCGCGTTCGAGGGCAACAAAGTCTACTCCGGGCATACTCTCTACCAATCGTTATTTGGTATCATAGAGTCCGAGGGCATTGATCCATCGACGAGCTGGCGTCTCTCTAAGCGCATCATCACTGAGGTCCTTTCAAAGCTTCAAGCGCCAGCTCTGGCACTTGAGGCATCTGATCAGCCCTACGAGCAGGCCGCGACCGGAACGTTCGACGGCAAAGGCGCGGCATCTTCTACACCACAACTCGAAATCTCTTCTCGCTCGCAGGCAAGATCTGATGAGTATCGAGCAGAGTCTTCCAAACGTCAGACAGAGTCTACCGACCGCCGACAAAAGTCTACCAACACTCAAACAGAGTATCCTCAAACTCATGCCAGGTCTACCGATCATCGGCATGAGTCTACCAGTCAGCAGGCAAAGCATCCGCATAATTCAGTAGAGTCTACCCCCTCATCTGTTCAGGGTAGACTTTCTGACGCAAAAGTATCCGCTCGGGGTAGACTCGCGAACGTAGAGACTGCCTCTGCATCTACAGAAGAGAAGACTCTGGCGGACCGGAACGTACCAACAAAAGTATCCTCGCAGTCTCCAGGAGGAGATGTGCAGGGAGATCGGAAGAAGGTCAGGCAAGCGCCATCTTATACAATTGAAGAAATGTACGACCATATAATGACGAAATGGGATATCCTAACCAGCTACGAGTACATCCTCCGTGAGAATCTCATAGATTGGGAAGCTGACGGCCTGCCCACTCAGTTCATAGAGCAGCTCTACGAAGAGATATCCACTGTTAACACGGATTACAAGAAGAAAGGCTCGATCGTCGCATCCCGCGGCTTCTTCCTCAATCTGTTAGAGAAACGCACTATAGAGAAACTCGCCTACGAATATCAGCTAGACTTCGTTGATGTCTACAACCTGATCCTGTTCCGCACCAATCGCGAACGCCTTATGATAGCGGACTTCCCAGTACAGAAGCAACCAGCTCCTCCCGTCGAAGAGCTCCAAGCACCCGCTCAGTATTCCAACTCGTCCCGCCTGCAAGGGTATCAGGCCACTTACTCGCACAACGACTACCAGCCTGAGTATCAGGAAGTTCGGTCTACTCACCCTATGCGGACCAACGAGTATCAGGGTCCAACAGAAGTCGACCAGTATCAGCCCTCCGTAGACTCATCGGCCAGCGAATATCGACCTCAAATAGATCAGTACGCCGACGAGTATCAGTATCCGATAGCTTCGCACGCGAACGCCCAGTATCCGGTAGACCAGTATGCCAACGAGTATCAGGGTCCCGTAGACTCGCGAACCAGTCAGTATCAACCCCAGGTAGACCAGTACGCCAACGAGTATCAGCCCCAGGTAGACCAGATGCATGGCGAGTCTTCCCACCGGCAGTCCTCCGTAGACTTCCAGCACCACCAGCAGTCTCGCCAGGTAGACCCATCGGCGCAGGAGTCTACCCGGGTCGCGCAGGAGCAAGCAGGCGCGGAAGAGCCCACGCCACGAGTCCCCATCGCCGAGCTCATCGACCAAGCAGCCTTGCAAGATGGCCTTTCACGCCTGCGCATCCCGCGCGCGCTTAGTAAACAAAATTATACCTCTGATTTTCTTGACGTATACGTAACGTATAATATATATAACTTATTTAAAAAAATATATAGTGATACTACGTTACGTAACGACGGAAAAATGTTTTTTGCAGAAATATTTGACACAGCGCGTGCGAGCGCGGCAAAGAACTGGTACAACCGACTCTTCACCAAATGCACCAGCCCCGAGAACCTGCTCGCAGCCTTTGTCGAGACTATCATAGATCTGCACTCGCGCGGCAACGTCACCATCCAGAATCCGGGTGGACTTTTCAACAAAAAAGTCGCCGAGTGCGAGAAAGTCATCGGCGACCGCACACTCGAAAACGCCAGAGTCTACGGCGAGCTCTGCTACGAAGACTTTGTACTCCAAATAGCCCGACTCGCCAGCCGCGAATCGCTGGGCATCAACTAAAAGCTAAAAACGCGTCTAGACGCATCAGAAAGCCCTTGACCATTTTCAGACCATCAGCTAACGGTCTGGCAAAGTCGAAAGGATAAGAAGAGGCTCTCAACGCCAAATAAAGCAACCTTTTCTCAAAGATGCTCTTTCCGAAACAACATCCTTCGAAGAGAAACAGCAATTTTCGAAGTGACAGACATATCGTCCTCAAACAGAAAAGCAATCGTCTCATGAATAGGTATATGCAAGTCTACCAGGTCTACTAAGTCTACCAACTTGACAACAACCCCTCTCATCATCTACTCTAAAAGACAGAATAAAATGGATCAAGGTCCATTTTATTCTCAAACTCGAAAGGCAAAAATATGGAAGAAGCAAGCAATCCAGGTGCAGCATATCCTCTGGAAGAAATGTATGTCGTCAGCGAGGCGGCCACTCTCCTAGGCGTCAAGACCAATCGCATTCACGCCATGATCGATGATCAGAGTCTCCCCTCGCGCTTCGCAACCCGAGAAGAGATCGCCCAGCTCATCGCCACTGGCCGTATCAAAGGCGTCCCTGGTAGTGGCATCCGCCTCATCCCCCACTACGCAGTAGCCCTCGCCGTCAATCGCAAAAAGAGAGGATGGCCCAAAGGAAAAAGTCGAAAAGAGAGATACGCAAAATAAACAGGTAGACGTAAACGTGTACGTAGACGTGTACGTCTAATTTTTTACCCATATAGACGTACACGTCTACGTACACGTTTACGTAAAATACCAAACAAAATACACGTTTTGTATAGTTATACGTTAAAAACAAAGGTTAAAAATGATGAATAATATGTTACAATGCAAAGGAAGAATGTTTCTGTGGACAAGAAAAACGTAGACGTAGACGTACACGTACACGTGTATATGAGGGGCCTTATCGAGAGAAGAAGGGTCGTAAATGTGCACAAAGAAAACGGTTGTAGTAGTTTCTATATATAAGGAGGGCTTTGAGCTCAGTGATGAATAATAATTGTATCTCATCATCCAGGCTCTAGCTAATTATTTTGTTCTTTTTATCTTAAATTTTTAAGGGCCTTAGCGGAGGATTCATTAAAGATATGCGAGTTTTTGCACTTTGCAATAATAAGGGTGGCGTTACGAAGACCACCACTACGGTTAATCTGGGTTATGGTCTGGCCCGTGCTGGTCGCCGCGTTCTGATCGTTGATACGGATGCTCAGAGTAACAGCACTTATAGTCTGCTGGGGAACCTGGATCAGGATGTGACGCTTTTTGATGTGCTTATAAATGGGGCAAAGATGTCGGAGGCTATTGTTCCGACGAATCAAGGAGGCTTATTTGTTGCGCCCAGCTCAATTAACCTGAGTGCAGCCGATCTGCTCATGGCTTCTGCTCCCGGTCGAGAGCGCAAACTTGCCCGCGCGCTCAATCAGGTGAAGGACTTTGATTATGTGCTGATCGATACGCCTCCCAATCTGGGCGTGTTAACGGTCAATTCGTTTATGGCCTGTACTGATGTGATGATTCCAATTGCGCTGACTACCTATGCTCTCATTGGTATCAGCATTCTGGAGACCACTATGCAGGAGTTGCGCGAGAATCTGGATGTGACACTTCCCGTCTTCGGCGTGGTTGCGAATCTCGACGACCATACCCGCCTGAGTGCTGATGTGCTGGGTGCCGTGCGCGATCACTTCGGGAACCTGGTGTTTGACACGGTGATTCCGCGTAATATTAAGGTAGAGGAAGCCCACAATCAGATTGCCTGCCTCTATGACTACGCTCCAAATAGCACAGGGGCACAGGCCTATACCAAGCTCGTCAGGGAGGTGCTGCACCGTGCCGAAGGAAACTAAGAAGTTTATCAATCCACTGCTTCGACCGAGCCAGCAAGAGGTCGAGCCGAAGCAAGAGAAGAGCACGCCCATTACTACTGTGCAGTCGAACAGATCACAGTCCGCCCGCCAGACAGGAGAGCAAGAGGAGAAGTCAGAGCAGACTTCTCCTGATCCTCCCCGCCAGGTGGCGGCCGAACCTGAGCTTCAGGTAGCTTCAACAAATGGAGACGTCACGCAACCGCGCACTCCAAAAATTACAAAGCATAACATTGATCCCAATCACCAGAGCGCAAACAGACAAGAAAGCAGCATCACGACCCTGGAGCGAGGTAGCGATTCTGCGCAAACATACGAGCCGCAACCCGAAACACTCAGAGCACATCCAAATCAGACACTCCTCCGTCCCGAAACACCCTCCTATGACCCCCACGTCTCCGCACCTCCAGAGGCCGAAGAGATTGTCACAGAATTCAAACAGAACCTCGGCATCCAGGAAATCCCCGATGTAGACGAAGACATAAACGAAAGTGATGACGACGCCTACGAACCTGAGACAGACTTCAGCGTCACCACAACCAAAGCGCGGCGGAAGAGAGGAGATCAAGCCTTCGAAAGAACTCACGTACGCTTCACCGTCTGGGTCGACAAAAGTCTAAAGCAAAGTTTTGAGGACATCGCCTCCCAGCGCGACAAACCCAAAACCACCCTGCTCAACGAAGCCATCGCCGACCTCGTACGTAAATACGAAGCACCCTAAAACAAAGGCAATATTGCAACTACTTACGCTCCGTACAACCCTACAGACGTAGACGTGTACGTACACATCTACGTCTGTAGAGTATTTTGTCAAGCTTCAATCTATACTGAATAATTGATGCTGGATGAATATCAGGACGAACGCAGTCAAAGTGCATGAAGGCCCTCTAGCAGAGGCATCGACTTCATCGCGCGCAAACCCCGTTCACGGGGAGGATACAACCCATCTTGCTTCGAAGCGCTCCTGGTCCCTTATTTCGGACGCCAACAAAACTTTGTCACGTTTGATGGTGTCTTGAGAGCGTGGGAAGGGCGTTGGGTGGATTTCGGGGCGAACAGAGAAGGCGGGCAAGGTAAACGGACGCGATCGGATCTCGTGTAGCGACAATCCCTTGCGGTTGTCGTGTGTCCACCCGCTTGGGAGGCCCACCCGCCTTGTGGAGGGCCACCAACGACAACCGCAAGAGATCAATGCTGTTTAAATAGGAAGAAAGGAAAAGAGGCGAAGGGAAGCGTTTGCCTGGGAAGATGGGAGTGGGGCGAGTTTCCGGGCGTGATTGAGATCCGGCCCCTACCGGGGCCATCCAGCAATAGAATTGCTTCAGTGAAAGAGCTACTGAACAGGTGGAGGAGTGTGTTTTGTAACACAGCAGTTACCAGGCCATCGTCGTTTCGCTGGCTCCACAGCGAACCAGCACCGCATGGGTGCCGCATTCAGCCAGATAGACCGCCCGCATCTGGGGAAATTGACTATCTATCCCCAAGCATACTCGTTCACCTACAGAGGTGCCAATTGACCGCGCATAGACCGACTTGAGCCGGAGAACACGGAGATGCTTTTCTAACTAAAGACAATTCATAGCTTGTATGACGTAGACGTCTACGTTCAGACAATAATCTGATAAAGCCTACTATTGCCAACTATTTGTATTCGGACAGCTACCTTTCTCACGATTGACGAACATCGAACTATAAAAGTTTGCTCCTGACATTGATACAATTACCGTCATATGGGCAAAGTAGTTTTGTAAATAACGTAGACGTCTACGTGCTATCTTCTGTTAATCTTTAAATACAGATTTCGCGTAGACGTCTACGTCTATACAGCCGTACCCTCTTTGTATGTAGATACACTTACATATTTGTGTAAAGGCAGATGTCTATGAACCATCTTCTGCCAATCTTCAAACAAGAATTCTGTATAGACGTAGACGTCTACGTCTACGTTATCAATGCCCATAAGCTACTTTGTGTTGATAAAGAACAAATACGTAGACGTCTACGTATTTTAAAAGGAACCTTTCCTCATAGCTTCATTGCTATATACGAACCAGGTGTACGTCAGCCATAATAACCCTGCCTGATGATTATAAATACGTAGACGTACACATTACAGCCACTCTATAAACTATCCTATGTTATAAAGAAAAAATACGTAGACGTCTACAAAATCTATGAATTTGCGCTACCATTTAATAGTCATCTTTCTATAGAAATATATGCTTTGATAAGTGTTGCTTGATAATTAAATTACGTAGACGTCTACGTGGTTTCTAGCCGTAGTATTTGTAAAAAGAGAAGATTATGTAAACGTAGACGTCTACGTTCATGTTAGAGAAAACAAACACAGACGTCTACAGAACCTATAGATTCAAAGTATCTGCAAAGCGAAGGTCCACTGAGTAAATGTCTGTGTAAAGACTTATCAAGGTGATTTATGTGACTGTCCTATAAACGTAGACGTGTACGTACACGTCTACGTTTATAGGACAGTCACATTTATTATTTTACTCTTACAGATAGATGTAGACGTAGACGTCTACGCTTTTTAACAAGCAATTTATGTCTATTTACAGAGAAGAGTACACCGATAGAGACGTAGACGTTTACGCCTCTTTGACTATTCGAGACATAAAGGTAGACGTCTACGTCTTTGTAAATGAGACTTGTAAATTATTACTCCTTGTCATTTAGACGTAGACGTCTACCTAATAAAATATCTTAAGTATAGTCGTATAGATGCTCGACGTAGACGTCTACGTATGTGTAGTATTGAAAAACGTAGACGTCTACGTTTACATTAAAATTGTATAATAACCTACGACGTTATTTGAGAAGATATTGCTCTCGCACACTTTATACGATGGGTGATGAACAGAGGGGCTTCGCGGGATGTTGGTTCTCCAAGCCGGTCTGTGCGCGACTAATCGGTACCAACCGAGGAGAGGAAAGCGTTTGGGGAAAAGGTGAGACAGCGTGAGTAGAGGAGGCGAGGAACGCTGTGCGTGATCAAGCAGCACCTTTGTGGGTGAATGAGTACGTTTCGGGATAGGTAGTCAAATGAAGTCTGCCAGTCTAGTCTGCCGCTGCTTCCCTCTCAAACGCAATCAAGCTTAAATAATACGTAGACGTCTACGTATTATTTAAATGAATAGATGTAGACGTCTACGTTTACGTAAATCAAGGTTGGACGCCTCACAACTGTTCACGAATTATACGTAGACGTGTACGTACACGTCTACGTATAATTCGTAATATATTTTTTATAATTGTGGAAAGATAAGACGTAGACGTCTACGAGAAACCTTTAGGAATAGACGTGTACGTAGACGTACACGTCCATCTGTGAGTACTAGTACATATGTAAATAAGATGAGATTTACGTAGACGTGTACGTACACGTCTACGTAAATCTCTGTGTTTGTTGATAAGCGTAGACGTCTACGTTAGAAGCTATAAAAATACTACGCGAGGCTGTTTAAGAAATAGGACGTAGACGTATACATCTAACTACAGTTTATGACGCGTATGGTAGGAAAGAATCAGATCTACGTAGACGTCTACATTAAGGCTCACTAAAAGTGCTCTTTGTAATTGTGAAGGAGATAAAACGTAGACGTGTACGTACACGTAAAAGGCTCTCTCTAATAACTCTGTAAGCGTAGACGTCTACGTATGCAGAAATAAGCAATCGACAAGCACCCTATATGTTAAGGATAGTTACGTAGACGTCTACGCTGAAGTGAAAAGTAGATCTTAATAAAGTAGCCGTTATTGATTGTGTTGACGTAGACGTCTACGTAGCAAGTTAAGAACATACGTGTACGTCTACGTCTAAAAATCTTACAAATATGCATTGCTCACAAGAGGAGATAACGATGTGGATGCTAGGGGGCTAGAACTACATAATGCTCACATAATGGTTAGGAACATACTTCTCTGGCAAAGTTCGTCGCATTTCGCCTCGAAAACCGATTCGTGCTCTGCACTTTCAAAATCGACGAAGATTGACAAGATCTTATTAATACGTAGACGTCTACGTACACGTGTTTTACAAATCACTTTAGCATTTGTAAAACACGTGTACGTAGACGTCTACATATATCTACACTTGAGAAGTAAATTTTAGTAAGAGGAAGGTTGCTTATAATATGCACGTAGACGTCTACGTTTTATTTGTTAATTTTTTACGTAGACGTCTACGTGCATATTTGCAAAAACTGTGGAATTACTCTGCTTTGTTGTTTGATATGAAACCGGTTTTTTGATATGAAACTACCTAAGACATCCTTTGTGGGTATTATTGGTACTTAATGCAATAAAACAGGAAGCTGGCGAAGCATAAGAAGTGTCTTACTGGCAATGATATTGAACCTGCGCATCCTTGCCGATGGCAAGGATGGATTAGCCTCTGGCGTCAACTGGTAAGCTAGCTTCCGTTGTGGTGTTTACGTGTGTTTCTCGCCATTCTGGGGAGTCTCCAGTGAACCGCGCATTGAGTATGCGGGGAAAATCATTGCGGTGAGCATATGCTTCCAGGTCCAGACCAGGGGTGAGCATAGCTTTCGTTAGCTCCAGCATGGTTTGGGATAGCCTACCCAGGCTGCGTCTCGTATTTGACGTGGCAGCCAGGTAACGGCGGGCGATGGTCTCGAAATCTTCCGGTTCCCGCCCCCCGACTTCGAGCACGGCGCTGGTGGGCGCACCTATTCCAAAGGCATTCCGCTTGTATTCCTCAAAGTAGGTGAGCAACTGCGCGGTCTGGAAGTCTGGGACGCCAGCGGATTTTACCACCTTGGAGACAAGCCAGAGTGGTGCATCCTGATACTTGACGCTGCGCCCTAACACTTTACCGAATATCTCGGCGATCTGGGGAGGGGACAGCAGGCGTGGCCCAGTTGGTCGGTAGGTCTTACCCAGATGGGGACTGGGGTTTGTGAGCGTGCCGACGATGACGCGCGCAATATCCTCGTTCGAGGGTGGTGCGTTGAGACCTTCCCCCAATGGTATCATCATCATGCCCGTCTGCGCAATGACATCAAGTCCAGCCGCCCTGTAGTTGTCGGCAAACCAGCCCGGATTGACGGTAACGGTTGCTACATCCGGCATCCACGAAAAAAGTCTATCGGCCAGCCAGACTTCACGAGTCTGCATCGAAGGATTGGTCGGATCGGCCAGCCACTGGCTCATTACGGTCACCATTTCCAGTTTGTTTTCTTGCGCTGCTACTGCAAAGGTCATGCTAGTGGCAAGCGAGTCTCGGAAGAACGGCGGGCAGTAATACGCACGCTGTACTCCGTCTAGCGCATGGCGCACATCGACCATGTCATCTAGATCGCCCACGTAGATTTCGGCCCCCAGGCGACGCAGTTTCTCGCTGCGGTGATCGGATGTACGCACCATTGCGCGTACCTGGTAGCCTTTTTCGAGCAGTTGTAATGCGGTCGCGGAGCCGGTCTTACCCGACGCGGCAGTTACCAGAATCTTTGGCTTGATCATGATATATGGAATCCTTTCTTCCAATGGCTTAGACGCGCTCAAAGACGCCTTCGACGATGCGAATGCGCCCTTCTTGAATATTGAGAATGTGATTGCGGACCATCGCGCTAACATCCGTTCCTAACAGGAGATGCAATCCCAATGCATTCGATGCTGCACCAGTATTTTGTTGTGCCCGCTGGCGATCTTGAAACCAGGCGAGCGACCAATTCGAGGCGTCATTCCAGACCAGTTCCCGAAATCCTGCCCTGATCAGGGTAGCACGAAGCACATCCGGCGATACAAGAAAATTCATCGCCTCACTGTGCGCCCAGAGCGCCGGAAAATGAATTGCTTCGCCTGAACCAATGGTTACTTCATGCAGTGCGAGCCGCCCACTTGGTCGCAACACCCGATGAATCTGGGCGTATAGTCGAGCTTTATCAGGAATGTTCATCGAACTATGCTGAGTCCAGACGACATCAAAACTCCCATCTTCGAATGGCAGATCCAGGGCATCTCCCTGCTGGAATTGCACGCGATCCGTAAGATTGGCTTGTGCAGTGAGTTGCTCACCGACACGACAATACGCTTCAGTCAAATCAACCACGGTTACATGGCAGCCGATCTCATGGGCGAGCAAGCGTGCTGGCCCTCCCAATCCGCCACCGACATCCAGTACGCGATCGGAGGCCGTGATCGCGGCACGCTGTGCAAGCGCACGGGTGGACTGGATGCCGCCCGTGTGGAATTGATCCAGTCCAGCGAGCTCTTCAATACTTAGTGGACCATCGTCCTTGTTCAGCGCCGCCAACGCAGCGGAGATCGCGGCATCGATATTACTGGGAGCGTAGTGCTGGTTATGTTCCGAGAGTGTCGAGTCCATTCTTGATTTATCCTTCAATCTAAAGATAGAGACAGTTCATATGTAAAAATGATCAACTACTCGACCACATTTATAGTGTACAGTTTGACGTAGCGTCAAAGTCAAGCCTCCAATTTCTCGCTGCTCACTGGTAGTTGAAGCTCGATCACCGCTTCGTCCTCTTTGCCTGGCAGTTGCATGAGGACTTCCCGGCCCGTCCCGATGATCCGCCACCTATTCTGCTCAACCCAGTTACCGAGCGCGCCGTAGCTCCGATGAGTGTCGCTGACGTGCCCTACGTGCGCAAGCGTTGCCATCGTGTCGATAGCGGGCAATTCGCGCACGGTCAGCGTGCGTTCCTCGGATAGCCTGACTGACTCAGGGGCTTTCCCCGTGAGCAGGTAGCCGATTTCAAAGTCGAGCGCTTCGGGATCATAGACCGGAAAATGGATCACGACGGCGATATGGCCGAGGCTGTTGTGCCCCACCACAGTTGGAATGGCAACAGAGATTCTCTCGACGAGCCGCCGTACCGCGCCCATGCCGGGCAGCACTTCGCGTAATGCAAGAAATTGCTGTGCCGGAACCGATTTCAGAACAACATCGGGTTCCTGTATCTGTCCATGAACGTCGATCTGCTGCAACCGCGCCTCCACCACGCGCAGCCGTGCCATTTCATCCTGGACCGATTGCTCGATCTGGGCCTTACGCAGAGTTAGCATCCCCCGAATCTCGTCGGTAGAGGTATCCTGATCCAGCAGCCGGGCGATCTGTTCCAACGATAAGCCGAGCTCTTTCAAGACCAGAATACGATTCAAGCGAGGCAGTTGCCCAGCGCTGTAATAGCGATACCCCGTTTGCGGATCGGTAAATTCGGGACTGAGGAGGCCAATCTCATCATAATAACGCAGCAAACGGCCCGAAACCTGGGCGATAATCGAGAATTGGCCAATTCGAAACATACCTGCACCTCCTTCCATAGCTCTATACAAGAAGTGTACAGTTTGACGCTACGGCAATGTCAAGGGCTGGCATCTGAGCACAGCCCCTCCTGTACATCCCAGACCTCTCCCTCTTTCCCCACCAAGCCATCAAACGGATTCACCTATTTGATGAAAGAGGATGACATAGTTTTGATACTAGAACATGGGCAAGTATAAGCAAATACATATAAATAGGTACAAAATTTTTCACGTAGACGTCTACGTATAACATTTTCACGTAGACGTCTACATTAATAGGATAGTGAAATGATCTTAAGAAAGATATATTGCATATTTTGATAAAGGGGAAGGCACAATTTTCACGTAGACGTCTACGTATTTTTTACGGTTGTACATTGGGTGTAAAAGAGTTATACCCGATGAAAGTAGTGAAGAAAGGGAATATCATTATGAATTTACGTTTGACTGGTAAGGTTGCGATCGTGACTGGTGGGAGCGTTTCTGAGTTCAAAGCTTAATCCTATGTTGCGAGTGCCCTTAGATTATGTGGCTACGGATGTACACATGCTGGTGGATGTGCTCAGGCGTTATCTCGATACAGAAACTTTTATGTAGATGAGTGAGTATTTAATGAAGGAGAGAAATTACAGAAAAGAGGGCGATGGGCGATGGAACTGAGAACTGCGCGCCTCACGCTTCGGGAGTACCGGGTGGACGATTTTGAGGCGATGTTTGCTCTGGATACTGATCCGGCCGTTCAGCAGATGCGGGGGCGGGCGGCGCTGACTCGAGAGCAGTCGCGGCGTTACTTTGATGGCGTGTTGCGGGCTCAACATGAGCAGCCCAGGAGCCACTTCGGACTCATCATTGAAGATCGGTCAGAGCAAGTCGTGCTCGGTCGCTGCCGGCTTCAGATTACAAATGAGAACTTACAGGAGGCGGAGATCGCGTATCATCTCAGCCCGTCCAACTGGGGGCAAGGCTATGCGACGGAGACAGCGCGTGAGCTGCTGCGCTTCGGCTTTCAGGATCTCAATCTGCACCGCATTACGGCGAAGTGCTATGTCGAGAATAGCAGCTCCATTCATGTGCTGGAAAAGATCGGCATGCAGCTTGAGGGGCGTATGCGGCAGAATCGCTGGGTCAATGGAGTACGCAAAGACACCCTCGTCTATAGCATCCTCAGCCACGAGTGGCAAGCATCCTCTAGTTAGGAGAAGGGCATCTTGGGCTCCCCTCGACGATATAGACGACGCGCTCACAGATGTTGACGCAGTGATCTCCGACGCGCTCCAGCTTATGCGCGATCCAGAGCATATAGGTGATGCGTTGCAGGCTATACATATCTCGCTGCAAGGACGCGACGGCGGAGAGACCCTCTAGTAGAGACATCAAGTCGTAGCGGACGACCCGATAGCGTATGTCCAGCGCATCATCGTCCTCTATAGTGGCACGCGCCGCCGCCGTGTCCCGATCGACGAAAGCTTGCATTGTCGCCTGTAAGAACATGCGCGCCCTCTGCCCCAACCGATGGACACTCGTCCGCGTCGTCTCTTCATTGACCGTCAGTCGTGTCGATGCGCTGGAGAGCAGAGACATTTGCTGAGTCTCTTGCACGCTCAACCTTTCTTTACTATAGAGCGGCAGAATCTGAAGCTGGAGCCTTGCAATCCCCGTCGCGCAATCCCCCACGCGCTCCAGATCGCTCACAATCGAGAAGACTGCTGTTAGAAAGCGCAGATCGCGAGCACCCAGCGGCTGCTGCAACGTAATCAAACGCAAAGCATACTTATTAATATCGTTTCTTATCTGGTCCACCTGCTCGTCGGCCGCGATCACCGCATCGCAACGCAGCGCATCCCCCCGCTCACACGCCTTCAGAACGCTTTCAAGTTCCTGATCCACCAACCGACCAAGATACAGAACCTGGTCGTTGATCTCCCGTAGCTGTGCATCCAACATGCTTCTCGTCATAAAAATCTCCCTTCTTCCAGCTTGTGAAACGTGTAGAGCGCCAGACAACCACCTGCGTAAAATCTAAACGAACATTTCCTCCATGTTTAATTGAAATTACTATGCCCTATGGATTAGCTACATATTATATCACCGTTCTCTTTTTATTAAAGAGAAGCGCATCACTATACGTTCCCAATCTTAGAGTGTGTCCGAGGCTCACCGCATCCACATTCTTAGTAGACGAGATAGTGCAGCTTCGCTGCCTGAAGAGATTGTAGTGTATAATTTTACTTTTTCTACATTTTTAAGCGAAGCTTAAAAATGTAGAAAAAGTAAAATTATACACTACAATGAGCGCCGAAGGCGCGAGAACGTGGTGGTGATGGGCTTCGGACACTCTGTTAGATAGTTACAACGTATGTTATATTTAAAATAGATCGATAAGGAAAACAGAACGTTTTGTTTATGCTCCTTCATAAAGAGAACAAAACGTTCTGTACAGTTGGAATAGATAAAAGCGCAAGGAGAAGCGAAAATGGCGGCAGAAGAAAAATTGGGGACAGGCGAACGGTTGCAGAGTGAGCCGCGAAACTTACAGAAAATTCTGCAAGTGACCACTGAACTACTTGAACGGGATGGATTCAAAAAGATCTCAATCGAGGCCATCGCAGCATCTGCGGGAGTAAGCAAGGTGACGCTGTATCGCTGGTGGCCCAACAAGTCTGCCCTGGTCATGCACGCCTTCCTCACCACCATGATGCCTATCGTCCCGCCGCCCGATACTGGCTCCGTCCGCGACGATCTGCGCCAGCACCTGAGCCAGATCGCCACCGTCTACCGAGGTCGTACAGGCTTAGTCATCGCCGCCCTCATCGCCGAAGCACAATTCGACGCCGACCTCGCTCGTGCCTTCCGCGCCAGCTTCCTAAAACTCCGTCAGGAACCAATCGAGCAGATCCTCAAGCACGGCATCCGGCGCGGCGAACTCCGCTCAGACATCGACATGCAAATCACTCTCGACACCCTCTACGGCCCCATAGACTCCCGCCTCCTGCTCGCCCATGCCCCCCTCGACGAGTACTTTATATTCACACTCATCGATCAAGTCCTTGAAGGCGTAAGCGCTATTGTACATTTGTGACTAGATATGTGTAAAAAAAAGGGCTCTGCGCACGTGCCCTCATCGAGAGAATACTATGAAAGGAGCAGAGTATAAAGATCGTATCAAAGTCGTTTGTAAAGATGGAATGGACTGGGAGTCGGATACGTTCTAAAAAGATGTATTTGAGGAAAACGCTTGTAAGGAGGTTAGATAAAGATGAAGCATTTTGTAGAGTTCAAATTAGATGATGGCAGCCCGATTGTCTTTGAGGTGAATGAGCCAGAGGTTGGTGGGACGACGCGGGCCTCGCGCCGTCCCGGTGAGATCGCTGAGCCAGCGAAAGAGACGTTTGAGGAGGCTTTGACGAAGATTCGGCCCGCAACTGAGAGAGTAATTACGACGCTGCGTGGGCTCTCCCAGAAACCCGATGAGATCGAGATGGAGTTCGGCTTTAATTTGAGCGCGAACTCTGGTGTGGTGATCGCCTCGACGAGCACAGAGGCAAATTATAAAGTGACATTGCGATGGTGTGACAAAACGGAGAATAGTGTGTAACAAAGGCTTTGGTATCATGACCTTGACTAGTCATACCGCTGCTGGTAGAGCTCCCATTCAGGATCATATTTATCGTCACTTCTCGGTCTAGCCCTTGTGCTTTTAAGGAGTTGCTGGTAAAGTTCTCTCTCCGGATCGTGTTTCTCAGCCGAGTTCTGGAAGAACCACCATTGCGCGGCGAGCCCTAAGAACACTAACGCAAACATCAATACTAAGGTTACAAAAAAGGTGAACATGATTTGCTCCTTTCTATAGTCTGTTAATCTTGATGTAAGTAATCTTGATATCAAGATTACTTACATCAAGATTAACAGACTATCAGGAGCTTGTCAAGATACTTGATGTTGAGATATAATAGTGCTATGACAAACGACGATTATGTGAGTAGTGTTTTAACTCAATGGGCTCTTGAGCGTCCAGATCTGGACACTTCGCCTATGGGGATTATTGGCCGTATTTCCAGGCTATCGCTTGTTGTGGAGAAGGAACTGGAACCAGTTTTCGTGCAATTTGGCTTGAACTCCTGGAGCTTCGATATGCTAGCAACCCTCCGTCGTGCAGGAACACCATATAAACTCTCGCCTACTGATCTCTTTCGCTCGATGATGGTAACATCGGGAACGATGACCAATCGTATCGACCGCCTTGAAGAAAAAGCACTCGTGAGACGCGTACCTGATCCTGAAGATCGGCGTGGCATTATGGTTGAATTGACGGAACAGGGCCACGAACTCATTGACGGTGCGCTGATCTCGCATGTGACAAATGAGGCGCGACTCCTCCACACTCTTTCCAGAGAAGAGCAGCACGCCCTTACCATCCTTCTTAGCAAATGGCTCTCTTCCCTCGAACACCACTCGTCAGTGAAGGCATAATTACGCTCTCACTCCTAAAAAACAGTCAAAGGTGATAAAGAGAATTATGCAGGGGCGAAAAAAGATCCGAGTGCGAGTATAAGGTAGAAGGCACACAGCAGCAGCCCTTCGAGCCAGGTGGATTCGCCGTCGAGGCAGATGAGCGCGTAGAGCCCGGCGACAAAGCCGAAGAGGACGACTTCGAGTAGCGAGAAGGTCAGGTCGAGCGGTGAGCCAATGAGCGCGCCGATGATGACCAGGACGGGGGCGGCGAAGAGCGCGACCTGAATCGAGGAGCCGGCCGTAATAGATAACGAAATCTCCATCTTGTTATCAATGGACGCCGTAATCGCCGAGAAGTGTTCGGCGGCATTGCCCACGATGGGGAGGACGATCAGGCCGACGAACAAGGGATTGAGCCCGATCTGCTTCGTCAAAGGATCAATCGTTCCCACCAGCGTCTCACTCGCCACCGCCGTCACCGCCGTCGCCACCGCCAGCACAACCAGCGGCAACCACACAGTATTCCTCCACAAATTCTCCAGGGCGGCGAATCTGCCCACATTTCCTACCGATGTGCTCTTTTCCTCTCCACTTGCCTCCGTTCTCGATCGCGAAATAGCCTTTCCTGACGGCACCGCCTGAATCGCTTCGTCAGAGATTTCTGCATTTTCTCTATGTGGCGCGTCTGTGCGAGGAAGTGTTGTGACAGGGTCAGCTCGTAGGCCGAAGATGGAGAAGAGGATGTAGGCGGCATAGCACAGAAGCAGGATGACGGAAACGCCGACGCTGAGTTGGTGCAGCGAGGTACCGCGCAGTACTGCCTCGCCCGTATGTCTGCTCTCGCCGACGGTGGCGAGCAGTGAGGGAATAGAGAGTCCGATCACGACCAGAGCGAGCATAACCGCATACTGCCGGGCTGTGCGCTCATCAAAAACCTGCCGACGATGCCGCCAGCCTCCTAGCAGCATCGCCGAGCCGAGCACCAATAAAATATTGCCGATGATAGAGCCGGCCAGCGAAGCCTCCACAACATCCGGCAGACCAGCCGTCAGTGCCGCAATCCCAATAATAATCTCAGCCGCGTTGCCAAAGGTCGCGTTAAGCAAGCCACCCGTATTAGGTCCCAGGCGTTCCGCCAGCACCTCAGTCGCTTGACCGATGATGCCTGCCAGCGGAATAAGTCCGAGCGCAGCCAGAATAAAGGGAACGAGCGAGGGTGCATGCAGTGATTCCGCGATAAGAGCTGCCGGAACAGCAAGAATAAACAAAAATAGCCAACGATTCAACGTTCTCAATCTCCAATTCTACAGAGAAAATTTCTGATTATTCATCGTTTTATATGTTTGCTCTTTCTGCACATTTCGGGCAACGCCCGAAATGTGCAGAAAGAGCAAACATATAAAACGATGAATAATCAGGCAGCGAAGCTGCACAATATTATATACCAGGAAGACGGATGCGACGGAAGCTAGATGCATTTTTAGGCGACCTTCTGTGCTTCCCGCACAGCCCGCTTCGCCTTCCTCCGATAGAAAACGTCGAAAAGAAGGACAATAATACATGTTACAAATCCCAGCAGCAGCAAGAGCCAGGAGAGATGAAACAACAAAGCTGGCTGGCTGATACTCACTAACCAGGGAATATGCGAGTTTTTAGCCGCAGAAGCGAGGTCGTCATGCAGCATCGTCGCACTCGTCCATGCCAGGACCACCGCCGCGAGATCCAGCAGCCAGGGAATGCGATTCATCAGCGCCGCAACCAGCGCGCTCCCACTTATAATAATAGCGATACTAATCAGCAAACCGATCACAATCGGTAGAAAGTCTCCATTGGCCGCTGCCCCAACGGCCAGCACATTATCCAGGCTCATCGTCACATCGGCCACCAGGATCGTCAGAGCCGCCTTCTTAAGATTCGCCTCGCCACCGGCCTTGCCCTCTCCTTCCTCCTTCTCCTCCGATGCTGAAGCCCGCTCCGCAAGGAGCCGGACCGCAATCACGATCAAAACCGCCGCGCCCGCTGTCTGTAGCCAGGGAATATTGAGCACTATCGTCGCGATAGAAGAAAAGAGAATACGCAGCACAATAGCGCCCGCACCACCAAAAAGCAGTGCGTACCAGCGCTGCTTTTCTGGAAGGCCCGCCGCCGCCGCCCCAAGCACCAGCGCATTATCTCCACTCAACGCCAGATCGAGCACCAGAATGCTCCCAATCATTCCCACCCATTCCCATAGCATAATATCACTTCTCCTTGCAGATCTCTATCTCTACGTATAATACGTAACCTATCTATATCGGGTTATAGCTCTCAAGGTCAAAGATCACAAAAGGTCTCCCATATTTTCCTATAAACGTATTTTATCTTCAAAGATCCAATCCAGAATAATCGGTGTCGGGTTCACAAAAGAAAGATCTTCATCTCTCCTCCAAAAACGCGTTATATTTCGTATCTCGTATGCGACATACCCTTAGATAACAATATTCTCACGAACGGAAGGCAAAGAATATGCAGAAGCAAGAGAAGGGAGCGGAGGATCTTCTTATAGCCATAGGGGATTTCACAAAGCTCGTCGATTTCTGTACTCACACGACGAAAAACAAAGATATCGCCGAAGACCTTGCTCAAGAGACAATTCTTATAGCCATAAATAACATCTCTATGTTACGCGAGCCGGAGCGGCAGCAGGCGTGGCTATTCGGGATTGCGCGCAACGTTTGCTTGCGCTGGCTTCGTGCACATGGACGCGACAACGCACATCTTATTCAGCCGCATGCGCTCTATCCGGGTGAAGATACAGCTCTTTCCGATCCCGAAGAGAGTGTGGCTGATGAGCAGGACGTGGAGGTGGTCCTTGAGCGCAAAGAGTTGATCGAGCTGCTAGATCGCGCATTAGCCCTCCTGCCGCCTCAAACGCGCACCGTATTGATTCAGCGTTATGTTGAGGAATCGCCGCTGGCCGAGATCGCGGCCGAGCTGGGAACGAATGCCAGCGCGGTAGCCATGCGTCTACAGCGCGGCAAGCTCATCCTGCGCCGCATCCTGACGCAGGAGATGAGGGATGAGATGGCACTCTATACTCCTGATGTAGCAATGGCGAATTGGGAGGTAACGCCGCTCTGGTGTTACAACTGTGGGCGGCAACGCCTGTTGGGGCAGCGTGACCCGGTCGAGGGCAAGCTTTTGCTCAAATGCCCACAATGTAATCCAGGTGTGGATGAGATACTTAATAAGAATCATCTCTCCATTCTCAAGGGAATCCGAGGCTACAAGCCGCTCTACTCGCGGCTGGCGATCTGGTGTGATCGCTATTACCACTCAGGTTTAAGTACCGGTTTCGCTCCATGCACGAAGTGTGGACGTACGGCCCCAGCACGCATTCAGACACCTGAAGAATTTCCAGCATGGATGCGCGCTATGAAGGATATGCGTATGTGGATTCATTATCCTGATAATCGCTATGTGGCTGTCGCGTGCGAAGATTGTACCTCCTCAAGCGTCACCTCGCTGGAAGCGTTGATCTTAGAATCGCCAGCAGGACAGCAATTTCTCCAGGCCCATACACGTATCCGTACCTTGCCCGGCCGGCCACTTGAATATCAGGGCCGGCCGGCCCTTCTCACACGCTTCGAGAGCATCACCAATACAGCCAGCCTGGAAGTTATCTCAGACTACGAGACGTATGAGACTCTAGCCGACAGAGGCACCAATTGATTGCGCGCAGACCGGATTTATCCGGAGGGGAACGACCAATAACCCCCGAAGCTGCCCAGCTAGCCGACAGAGGCGCCAATTGATTGCGCGCAGACCGGATTTATCCGGAGGGGAACGACCAATAACCCTTGAAGCCGCCCAGCTCGTCAGCAAAGAAATGGATAGGAACATCCAAATAGGCCGAGAACTGCAAGCGATCTTTTCCATGATTAAGCATGTTGGTCGTTCCCCTCCGGATAAATCCGGTCTGCGCGCAATCAATTGGCGCCTCTGGGAGCAAAAAAGGATACGATGGAGGTATACTATGAATGATGTCGAAAAACCACAAGCGCAATCAACACAATCAGCCAATCAATTCCCAATCATCGCCTTCTTCACTGGTAGCATCATCTCCTACGTCGGCGATATGCTCACCCTGCTCGCCATCCCCTGGTTTGTGCTGCAAACGACGGGCAGCGTTGTCCAGACGGGCATCACCGCCTTCTTCTCAACCCTTCCGGCCGTCTTCTCCGCCTTCTTCGGTAGCGCCCTCGTCGATCGACTGGGCTACAAGCGCACCAGCGTCCTGGGTGATATTGCCAGCAGTCTGACCGTCTTACTCATTCCTCTGCTCTACTCTACACGAGGACTCGCCTTCTGGCAGCTCCTCGCCCTCGTCTTCCTGGGTGGACTCCTCAAATCGCCCGGCATCACCGCCCGTAGCACAATGGTCCCCGAACTCGCGACCACAGCAAATATGCGCCTGGAGCGAGCCAACGCTTTTTCTGATGGCATCAACCGGATCTCTGGTCTTATCGGAGCACCGCTCGCCGGTGTTCTCATCGCCCTTATTGGAACCAGTAACCTTCTCTGGTTCGATGCCCTCTCATTCGCCATCTCCGCCCTCCTCATCGGCCTCGCCGTCCCCGCCACATCTCCAACGCCTCAGACTCAAGAGAGCAAGTCCGGCTATCTCGCATCTCTCTGGTCCGGAGTCCGCTTTATCCAGCGCGACCCCCTCATCCTCTCACTCGTGCTCGTCGTCCTCACTACCAACATGATCGACGCCGCCTTCTTCTCCGTCGTCGCCCCCGCATACATCAAACAAATCTTCCATAGCGCTCTACCTCTAGGAATACTCGTAGCCGCCCTGGGAGGATCAGCCTTCATCGGCACTCTCATCTTCGGAGCCATCGGCCACCGCCTCCCGCGCCGCCTCACCTTCGGCATCGGCTACACTATCGGCGGAGCCAGCCGCTTCTGGGCCTTCCTCCTCTTCCCCGTTCTGCCATTTCTTATAGCCGTAAATATAGTAGCCGGATTAGCCATTGCCCCTATTAACCCCCTGATGCACACCATAATGCAAGAGCGGCTGCCAATCGAGATGCGTGCCCGCGTCTTCGGTACCATGAGCGCTGGTTTCCTCGCCGGTGTCCCCATCGGCACCTTTGTCAGCGGCTACGTCGTCTCCTGGCTCGGCCTGTCCACCACCATCCTCATCATGGGCACCCTCTACCTGCTCGCCACCCTCTCGCTGCTGGTCAACCCGGCGCTGAAGGGGATGGAGAACTGAGTATGTCATGAAAGAGAATGCTACTCGACCTCTTGCAATGCCTGGCGAGCCTCCTCTGTTGTCTTTGCGAGCAAGAGCTTATCAATCTTCGCGTTTAACGCTTCTGGAATAGTGCTCCGTTCCGCTACCTCTTGCGCCAGAGAGACCTGATCCGGAAAATGCATCTTCACAACACGAATCAGCATTGCTCGCAACGCCTTCATTTCGCCCTGCTCAAGACCCTGCTGCTTTCCCTGCTCAAGACCCTGCTGCTTTCCCTGCTCAAGACCCTGCTCAAGACCCTGCTCAAGACCCTTCTGCATTCCTTGCTCAAGACCCTTCTGCATTCCTTGCTCAATTACCTCTTTATAGAACCAGGAATTCTCAAGTGCCTCTTGAAACACTGCAAACCTCCTTTTGATCGCTCGTTCATCATCCTTCGTCGGATAGACTAAACCGGCAAAGGCTTCGCCGAGTGCTAACACATCTTCTTTACCCGCTGCTCTCAGTCCACCTATCATATCATCTACAGTCTTATCCCGTGTACGTTGCGCGCCCTTTGTTAATGATAACAACGGTAGCATGCCTTCCATGCCCTTTTGCATCAATACCTCTGGTGGCATCTCCCACAAAAAGATATTTTTGTAGTGGAAGGTGTGAATTTCCTCCCCACCTTTTAATGCGATTCTGAAGGGTGGCGCGTCAATTGTTGGAGTCTTCACCAGGTAGATGACAAACGAATAGACCGCTAAGCCTTCTTCCACCAGAGTTGTCGCACAATTATACTCCCATGTCCGCCGTCCCATCCTGGCATGTTTGCCTTTTTGGAACTCGACATGCACAATAAATTTCTCGCCATTTCTCTCTGCCTTACACAGAAAATCGGCTGCAATTGAATGAACTCTGAGCTCAGTCGTAACATCCTCCAGGTAGCGCGTGTTTGGCAGAACTAGCGACACGAGATCCTGTGGATGTGCGCGAACGAGCATTTTTGTTAAATCATCCCACTCACCCAAACTACTATTCCCTTCTACCCTACGAACAACGTGATAAAGCTCCATTTCATGGCAGAGAGTTGCTTCTACAGGTTATGTAGAAGTGCTTGTCTGAACTCGTCACCATAAAGTGTCGTTCTACCATTTCCTATGAATACATCATTCTCTTCTCAGTATACGAAACACTTCAAATGCTGTCGGGGACGCTCTAAAGCAACTATCCCTTCGAAGTCTAAAAATGCGCGCTTAGATGTACGCCAACGTTCTCCATTGTATTCCCCAACTTCCAGATGAAACGCAGAAGTGATATAGTCACTATAGAGTAAACAGGAAAGAGCACGGAGGGAAGAATTGATGTCTCAGCAGAGGGAGACCGAGCGGGTACGCAGAATTTATGATGCGACGGCAGCCGACTATGATAGGGGGATAGCGTCGAGCGAGAAGTTCTTTTTTGGTGATGGCCGGGCGTGGGCGTGTTCGCAGGCACGCGGTCGGGTGTTGGAGCTTGCGATGGGGACGGGGCGCAATCTGCTCTTCTATCCCGCGGATGTGGAGATTACGGGCATCGAGATCAGCCCTGCTATGCTGGCGATCGCCCGCCGCCGCGCATCTGACCTGGGCCGACAGGTCGAACTCATCAATGGAGATGCGCAGAAGCTCCCCTTTCCCGCTCAGCACTTCGATACCGTCCTGTGCACGCTCTCGCTGTGCAGCATTCCCGACGCGCGGCAGGCGGTTGCGGAGGCGGCGCGCGTCCTGCGTCCCGGTGGTCGCTTCGTAGCCTTAGAGCATGTACGCAGCCCAAATCTTCTCATTTGCGGCCTTGAGCTTTTACTCGAACCCCTCGCCGCGTGGACGCAGGGAGATCACCTGTTACGCGAGCCGGTCGAGGCTGTGCGGGCGGCGGGTTTGAGCGTCGAGCATCTCGAACGGCGAAAACTTGGCATCGTCGAGCGGCTGATTGCAATCAAGACTTTACAATAAATACGTTCGCTCCTGAACCGATCGAAACCATTTTGCGCACATGCGCAAAATGGTTTTCTATTGGCTGATCGCTATTTCGGCATGCTTCTTCAGCTTTACGAATAACTTTTTGAAAGTTTCTGTAGTTGGTCTCATAACCTAAGATTTTGCCGAGATCACGAGCACTCCAGTACTCACCATCTTCCTCATCTGTATGCCGTATTGCATCAAATAGTGATGTATAGGATTGTCTTTCATTAGTATCGCTCATTAAACCTCTTTTCACTTATTATAGATATTGGAATGTGCTCATTCTATCTTAATCAAACTTTCTTGTCTATAGTTGCTCTTCAAATGTAGCGAAATCCCTATATTGTGGCGCATCTAGTAGCGTAGATAGCAAAAAGTCTGTTGACTCCAAACTTCAATCATTATAAAAAATTATCTTACAAAAACAGAGAACTCCTCTATCACCATCGCAGCAAGCGTGGTATACTACAAAACGAACTTTCCCTGGCATAATTCACTTCAAGCAGCGCCCGCGTAGCGACAATCCCTTGCGGTTGTCGTGTGTCCACCCGCCTGAGAAGCTCATTTGCAGGGAAGCCACCACGATAACCGCAAGGGATTGTCGCTACACGGTTCCCGAAGGAGAACGTTTTGAGCACGACGCAGCAGCAAGCGGTAAGCATGTTTCTTTCCTATGCGCACGAGGATGAGGATCTCCTGCGGGAATTGGAAGCGCATCTAAGCCCGCTCAAACGCCTGGGGCTGGTCTCGACGTGGTACGATCGGCAGATCCTTCCCAGCACCAACTGGTCCGAAGAGATCGACGAGCATTTAGAACAAGCTTCGATCATCCTGCTCCTGGTCAGCTCATCGTTCATCGCCTCCGACTATTGCTATGAGAAGGAGATGGCCCGCGCCCTGGAGCGCCATCATGCTGGTCAGGCGCGCGTCCTCCCCATCATCCTGCGCCCCGTCGATTTCACAGGCGCGCCCTTCGCCGCCCTGCAAGCCCTGCCCACCGACGCCCGACCCATCACCATCTGGTCTAACCGGGATCAGGCATTCATGGATGTCGTCGCCGGTATCCGTCGCACAATCGAAGATCTCTCCCTGCTGCCCGCCAGCGCGCCCCGTGCAGCCCTCCCCAAAATCTGGAACGTCCCCTACTCCCCCAACCCCTTCTTCACCGGCCGCGACGACCTGCTCGCGCAACTGCACACCCGACTCATCAGCGGCCAGACCACCGCACTCACCCAGCCGCCCACCCGACTCATCAGCGGCCAGACCACCGCACTCACCCAGCCGCCCACCCGACTCATCAGCGGCCAGACCACCGCACTCACCCAGCCGCCCTCCGCCATCAGCGGCCTCGGCGGCATCGGCAAAACCCAGCTCGCCACCCACTACGCCTACCGCTACGCGCAACAATACAGCGCCGTCCTCTGGGCCCGCGCCGAAAGCAACGACTCTCTCACCGCTTCTTATAGCCAGATTGCCGAGCTGCTCAAACTCCCCGAACGTACCGCCAGTGAGCAGCAAATCACGACCAACGCCGTCAAAACCTGGCTGCAAACGCACCGCAGCTGGCTGCTCATTCTCGACAATGCCGACGACCTCGCTCTCCTGCCACCCTTCCTTCCTGCCGCGCCCACCGGCTCTATTCTGCTCACTACCCGCGCCTGGGACATGGGTGGCCTCGCCATCCGCCTCCCCGTCGAAGCCCTCTCCGACCAACCAGGAGCCACCCTCCTCCTCCGCCGCGCCGGACTCCTCTCGCCCACCGCTGATCTCGCGCAAGCCACAGCCAAAGATCAACAAGCAGCGATCCAGCTCACCCAGGAGCTAGGCGGCCTCCCCCTCGCCCTCGATCAAGCCGGAGCCTACATCGAGGCCACCGGCAACACCCTCGAAACCTACCAAAAAATCTATCAAAAGCATCGACAAACATTGCTACAAGAGCGCCGCACCCTCTCCCTCGACCATCCCGATCCCGTCGCCACCACCTGGTCCCTCTCCTTCGAGCGCGTCGAGCAAAAAAACGCTGCCGCCGCACAACTCCTCCAACTTTGTGCCTACCTTGCTCCAGACGCCATCCCCGAAAATATCATTAGTGAGGGCGCAGAATATCTAGGCCCCGAACTCGAGCCCGTCGCAGCCGATCCCTTCCTCTTCTCCCAAGCCATCGAAGCTCTCCGCGCCTACTCCCTCGTCGCCCGCGATCCACAAACACAAACTATCTCAATCCATCGCCTTGTGCAGGCAATGGTGCAGGATCGTGTGGCTGTTGAGGTGGGGCGGGAGTGGAAAAGGCGGGTGGTCCTGGCTGTGGACGCCGCGTGCCCAGACGTGACAGATATAAAGCAATGGCCTGCCTGTGAGCAATGGCTCCCTCATGCATTGGTATGTGCTGATTGGATAGAGCAAGAGCAAATCAGCAATCGAGAGGCTGCACACTTGTTGAATCAAGCAGCATATTATCTCGATCATCGTGCACGATATCGCGAGGCGGAGCCGTTGTATAAGCGGGCGTTGGCGATCAATGAGGAGCAGATGGGAGCCGAGCATCCCGATACAGCACGGAGCCTGAACAATCTGGCGGGACTTTATGAGACGCAAGGGAAGTATGCAGAGACGGAGCCGTTGTATAAGCGGGCGTTGGCGATTTATGAGGAGCAGATGGGAGCCGAGCATCCCGACACAGCAGTGAGCCTGAACAATCTGGCGAGACTTTATGACACGCAAGGGAAGTATGCAGAGGCGGAGCCGTTGTATAAGCGGGCACTGAGGATTTATGAACAGCGGTTAGGAAGAGAACATCCAGATACAATTATAATTTTAAACAACGTGACGCTGTTTTTAAATGCTCAAAAGAGATATGAGGATGCAGAGCCATTGTTGAGACGAGTGTTGGCAGTTCGGAAGCAGCGATTGGGAGGGGAACACCTGGAAACGGCAGAGAGCTTGAGGAATTTGGCGGAAGCTTGTGAGCATGTGGGGAAGGATGAGGAGGCGGAGGTATTATACAAGCGGGCGTTGTCGATTTATGAGGAGCAGTTGGGAGGAAAGGATGGGTATACGTTTAGAGTTTTGAACAGATTGGCAAATTTGTATACGAAATGGGGGAGGTATAGGGAGGCGGAGCCATTGTTGAAGCGAATACTGATGGTGTGTGAGGAGATGTTGGGCGAGGAAGATGCAACAACACAAGCGGTGCGTGAGAATTATGCAACTCTTATAGAGCTGTTGGAGGAGGATTGAGGGGTGAGAATTAGAAGGTATGGTCACTTAAGCCAGCCGCGCTTTAGCAGGAAATTGAAAAGAGGGTTGATAGTCCAGAGGTAGAGGACTAAAAGTGTATAGGTGCAAAAAATTAGGGCTGCAAGAGGAGCTGTGATTGATGAGGTTTGAAGGAGCAATACGAGGGCGATAAGTCCTAGCGGGAGGAGGATGTATGCTTTGTCGATGTTCAATGCCCGCTGAAATTGCTCTCGCTCCGCCGGCCGTTCCCCCAGATACTGCCAGGGGTCCAGTCCCGTCAGAATTTTCAGCCCCGCCTCCCCCGTCGCGATACTCTTGTCAAACACTCGCTAGGGATCTTGCTGCCAATCGGCATCGAAGAGAAGAGCACTATCATACATCGAATCAGGCAAACCTGGTACAAGGGCGCGTGAAAGGTCCGTCTGCCCAAACGAGGCCGCAAGAACATCCTCCTGCTCCGAATTCAATTGGCGGAAGATACCAATGCTCGCCAGCGCGCGCAACAAGCGGAAGAGCGAGGGAGCATGGGTTCCCGTCTTCTCAGCCAATTGCGCCACCGTCAACGAACCATGTTCTTCAAGAATGCCAGCAAGATTATAGCGGGCGGCCACGCGAATCGCGTGAAATGCCAAAACACCGTTCATCACGTTCATAACCTGAATGGCAGGGGGAAGCCGATTGGGCGATTGACCGGAATCTTCTTGTGAAAACGAGAGAAGAGGTGGCTGCATAAAAGAGTCTTTCTCCTAATCTGAACTGTGCCGAACTGTGCTGCTCTGTCAAACTGCATTAGAACCCTCTGCAAAGCAGAGGCGCTGATTCATCGCGCGCAGGCCCCCTTCAGGGGGAGGGGGTTGATGAGCTAGCTCCGAAGCGCTTCGGGTCCCTATTTTTGAGCCGCAATAAGTTTGACAGAGCAGTACTGTCTATTCTTCATACACTATCGTTTGCTATATATTAATATATATCATAACAATAGCATTTACCGTATGTTTATGAAAATAGCATAAAAATACCAAGCGAGCAGCAGTTATACTACTCGCACAGTTCGTTGATGTTTAGCCCGCGTAGCGACAATCGCTTGTGGTCAATGCAATTGAGAGAAGGCGAAAAAGGGTAGGCCAACGGTTTGTTTTGCAAGAGAAGATGGGAGGCAGGCGAGAAGACGGACGCCACATAATGCAGTTGAGAGAAGGCGAAAAAGGGTAGGCTAACGGTTTGTTTTGCAAGAGAAGATGGGAGGCAGGCGAGAAGACGGACGCCACAAAACGTGGTCCCTACAGGACCAAACGACAATAAATTATATCAGTGAAGAAATGAAAACAAGGGAAACTTGAAAAGCGTTTCGATTATATGATGAGAATACTGATAATATGAGAGATTCTGACCTAAACACCTCGGTATTTATTCACTCCTATTCGTGAGAAAGAGCGATCACTTTCAATCGTTCATTCGCTTCTCTCTTCCCCTCCACTGAAGCAATTCTATTGTTGGGTGGCACTGTAGGGGCCAGATCTCAATCGCGCCCGTGAACCCGCCCCCACGCCCATCTCCCCAGGCAAACGCATCCCTCGCCTCTTTCCCTTCCTCCCTATCTAAACAGCACTGACCACAAGGAATTGTCGCTACGCGGATGTGATGCAGTCAAGGCATATTGAAGGATTTCTCTCCATGCGCTATACTCAGTAAAGGCACCCTCTTGTACTTTCTGTCTGCTTTGAGGGCGTATTCATGCAAACCGACGTAACCTCAAAAATGTATTCTATGCTCTATAAGGAGATCGGCCGTGGCAACGATCTATATCTCTTCAACCTATAATGATCTAAAGGAGTACCGCGATGCCGTCGCCAGGGTGCTTCAGCAGCTCGATCATCATGTGATCGCAATGGAGAACTATGTTGCCACGGACCAGCGACCCCTGGAGAAATGCCTGGAGGATGTTGAGCGTGCCGAGCTCTACATCGGTATATTTGCCTGGCGCTATGGCTACATCCCCCCGCACGACAATCCCGAACAGAAGTCGATCACCGAATTAGAGTATCGCAAGGCAGTCGAGGCCGGTAAATCTAAACTTATCTTTCTCCTCGATTCAAAAGCGACATGGCATCCTCTCGCAATGGATGCCGTTACAGGTGAAGGCGATCGTGGGGCACGCATTCTATCTCTACGGAATGAATTAGGCCAGGAAAAGCTCGTCGGCTTCTTTCAATCATCTGAAGAATTGGCGAAGCTAGTTAGCACGGCAGTGAGCAAGTGGGCGGCAGATCGTGCAGGCAAGCCATTCTCTCCCGATGATGTCAACCGTCGCCGCTATCTAGAAAAGATGAGCGAACGCTACGGAACGGTCAAGCTGCCGATCGGGCCCCCAGAAGGCTTCTATCTGCACGCCGTCTTCCAGCCCCTCATGCTCCGCCGCGATCCACTGGCCGCCGAAGATCTGGAGCGCAAACGGCGGCGTCCCCTTCTGGGCGAGGTGGCCCTGGACGAAGAGAATCTCCGCCGCTACGGAATGAGCCGGGCCGAGCTGGAGCGTATGAACGTGATGGATGCAGCCAGCCAGCCCATCCAGCACGTGATCGTGGACAAGGGAGAGGACGCGCTTGAGAAGAGTCCGCAGAAGCGGGTGGTGATCCTGGGCGGACCTGGAACGGGCAAGACCACCACGCTCAAATACCTCGCGGGCCAGCGCGCCCAGAGAGCCCTGGCCTCGCCCGACGTCGAACTGCCCATCTTCTTCTCGCTCGCCGCCTACGCCCAATCGGGCAAGACGCTGCAACGCTACCTCGTCGATGTCGTGGAGGATATGAAGGCGGAGGCGAGCTACGCGGAGGTGCTGTGGAAAGAGATCGAGGCGGGCCGCGCCTTCCTCTGCCTGGACAGCCTGGACGAGGTTGCACCCAATGATCGACCGAAGGTGATCGAGCAGATCAACTCGTGGGCCGCCGACAAAGGTAACACCTGGATCGTCGGCTCCCGCTTCACCGAATATAAAGGAGGGCAATTCAAGCAGGGCCAGTTCGCCGAGTGGGAGCTGCTGCCCATGAACTCCGCCCTTCGCCGCGAACTGGCACGGCGGCTCCTGCCAGAGCTCCAACGCCTCCTCCAAGCAGAGGGAGAGCAAGCGCCAGTCTCCGCCGAAACCTTCGTCAACATCCTTGAGCATCACTCGCAAGCTGCCGCGTGGGGCGAGAATCCGCTCCTCTTCAGCCTCGCCGCCGTCGTCTACCTCAAAATCGGCCACCTCCCCTCCAGCCGAGCCGCCCTCTACCGAGAAGTCATCGAAGCCGTCCTCAAGACCCGCGAGCACGACCCCGTCCGCTGCAAACTCCTCGAACGCCTGCTCACCGACCTTGCGTTATGGCTGCATCAGAGAAGGGGCCGCACCTTCACGCTGGACGACCTCATCGCCTTCCTGCTCGACCAGCAACGCAAAACCTGGGGCGACACCACCGACCTCATTCACCGCATCATCTCCTCCGGCATCATAGAAATCGTCGCCCACGACACCTACGCCTTCCGCCACCAGACCTTCCAGGAATATCTGGCCGCCGTCGAACTCGCCCGCCGCCTCACCGCCCCCGACCCCACCCAACATCAGGCCGCCTGGGACCTCGCCTGGAGCAAACGCACCTACAGCCGCTGGACCGAAATCCTCCGCCTCATGGTCGGCGTCCTCGTCCAAACCCCAGGATCAGAAGGCCCCCAAATAGCTCTCCACTGGCTCCAATCCCTCCTCGCCCAGCGCCACCAGACAGACGCCGATCCAGGCAATCTCGGCCTGTCCCTCGTCCTCAAATCCCTAACAGAGGTAAGCGAGATGGAAGAATGGACTTCGCTTCAGACTACAAAATTCGAGGAAGAGATTATTTCTACTTGGCTGCAAGACCTGATAGCAGCAGCCCAATATGAACGTACAAGCAGACTAGAGCGATTGAATGCCCTTGCATACGATATCGGTCTTCTACGAGAGCAAGCAGTGTCGTCAGCTCTTGACTTTCTAACTCATGCACTAGATGATCATAATCAATATGTCAGATCGGCGGTGGTGAAAGCTCTCGGCGGATTTGGAGGACGTCTACCGCTTCGTATTTTATTTCAATCATTGCAGGATGGAAGTTGGATGGTGCAACATTTTGCACGAGAAGTTTTAGAGGAGCAAGGATCACGGTTGCTACAAGAGCCCAATCTTTCTGGAGCTCTCAAACATCCGAGTAGTGATGTACGGCGCTTCGCAGTAAGTGCTTTGGGTAAGCAGGGGGAACGAGTACCTGTGGATATCCTGATTCAAACGTTGCACGACGAGGATCATGACGTGCGTAGTGAAGCGTTGAGAGTGTTAGGTGAGCAAGGAGAACAGGTTCCTGTGGACGTATTTCTGCATGCTTTAGAAGATGAGAATGATTATGTCCGATATGTAGCAATACATTCATTAGGTAAACAACAAGAGCGGGTTCCTGTGGACGTGTTTCTGCATGCTCTGGAAAATGAAGATAAGAGTATATGGGAGGGTGCGTTGGAGTCATTAGCAGAGCAGGGAGAGCGAGTTTCTATAGATGTGTTTATAGATGCTTTACAAGATAAAAATAGCTACATACGGAAGGTAGCCATTGAAGGACTGGACAAACAGCGGGAAAGGGTCTCCCTAAATGTATTTTTGCATGCTCTAGAAGATGAGTATCGTGATGTGCGTAAGGTAGCAGTGGAGGTATTGGGGAGACGAGAGGAGCAGGTTTCTATAGATGTGTTCTTACGAGCTCTAGAAGATGAGGACTACGATGTACGCAGGGCAGCGATAGGAGTGTTGGGGAAGCGAGGAGAGCAAGTTCCGATAGAAGTATTCGTGCATGCCCTAGAAGATAAGGATGATAATGTACGTAAGGCTGTAGTAGAAGCACTAGGCAGGCATAGTGAAAGAATGTCACGTGTGCTTTTATTAAAAATTGCAAAAAGCGGAAACTGGATGATATGGAGTGACGCTGCACAGGTCTTAATAAAACAAGGGGAAAAAATTCCTCTCGATGCGTGCTCACTTGCTTTAAAGGATAAGGATAGCAATATGCGAAGAGCAGTGATAGAGGTAATGAGTAAACAAGGAGATCAGATACCTTTAGATGCGATTCTGCATACTGTAGATGATAAAGATATTAATATATGGAAGAAAGTAATAGTAGTACTGAGAAGGCGAGGAGAGCAAAACCCTCTAGAGGTGTTTATGCAGTCGCTAGAAGATGAGGATAGCGATGTGCGAGAGTTGGCGCTGCTAATGTTAGCTGAGCAAGGGAGAAGAGTTCCAATAGAACTGCTTCTTCGGAGGTTACAGGATGAAAATTGGAGTGTGCGTCTTGCAGCAGTAGAAGCATTAGACAAGCAAGAGGAGACAGTCCCCCTAGATGTGTTTCTGCAAGCTCTGAAAGACGAGGATAATGATGTACGGAAGGCAGTGGTAGAGGCGCTAGACAAGCGAGGAGAGCAAGTTCCCCTGGATGTATTTCTGCAAGCTCTAAAAGATGAGAATAGCAATGTACGGAAGGCAGTGGTAGAAGTGTTAGGCAAGCGAGGAGAGCAAGTTCCCCTGGTTGTGTTTCTGCGGGCTCTAGAAGATGAAGATAGCGATGTGTGGAAGGCAGGCATAGAAGCGCTTGCCAGGCAAGAGAAGCGGTTTCCCTTTAGTGGATTTCTACATCTTCTGCAAAGTACGGATAGCTTTACGCGACAGACAGTAGTAGAGGTATTAGGGAAGCGAGAAGAGCAAGTTCCCCTGGATGTATTTCTGCAAGCTCTAGAGGATGAAGATAGCCATGTACGTAGAGCAGCGATAGAGGTACTAGGCAAGCGGAGGGAAGAAGTTCCTCTTAATATATTTATGCAGACTCTACAAGATAAATCCGGTGACGTGCGGAAGATAGCGATAGAGGTACTGAGCAAACAGAGAGGGCAGATCCCTCTAGATGTGTTCACTCAAGCTTTGGTCGATGAATCTGCTAGTGTGAGGGGAGCAGTGATAGAGGCGCTGAGCAGGCAAGGAAAACAGATTCCATACAATATTGTTCTTCCTGCTATTGGAGATGATAGTAGAGTTGTACAGAATGCAATGATAAACTTATTGCCTATTTCTAATCCTCCTGATATGTTAGCTGAGATCAATATAGAGGCAAGAGCAATTTTGCAAGGGCAAGCACCGGGAAGATTTTTCGGTTCCATTACTCAAGGTTTTCTTGCAGAGACAATTGAGAATGTTGGATATATATCGCCGTTTTTCACCGCGCAGCTCTTGCCGATGCTGGATTGGCATTACTGGCAGGTGCGGATGAAGGCGGCGCAGGCGCTTGGCAAGATCAGGCGCAATATTCCTGATGAGGCTATTCAGCGGGTGCTGGAGTTGCGGCATGATCCGGTGCGAGCGGTGCGGGAGGCGGCGGATGATGCGCTGGGAGAGATTTTGTCTTTGGAGGCGGGGATGGAGGATGAGGTGTAGAGGGAATGGAGTGGATGATGTCGAGGCCATTCTTGAGCCGCTACCAACACACTATCAAGCTCGACAAAGCAGTAATTGCACTGTCAAACTTCATTGTGTCCAGGCCGAAAACGTAGGATGAGCAGCGCTTCGGGGCAACATGGTCGGCACTTCTCCGGCTGAAGCCGGTCTGCGCGCGATGAATGCGGTGCCTCTGCTTCGCAGAAGGTCTTCATGAAGCTTGGCAAAGCAGTAATGTCGCAAGAGACAATGCAGGCGGCGAAACGTGAATCTCACGCTTCGCCGCCCTCGCCCCCAGGTGGTCATCTAAAAGAGTTTCTCAACGGTATCTGCCGACCACTATCTGTCGTGGACATTCAGATTAGTGCACAGATAGTGCAGGATGTCCAGAAATCCAGATAACCTACAATAGAGCAAAAGGGAAATAGGCGGGTGAACGTCTATCTAGGCATAAGGACGGTGTCGATAACGTGAATGACGCCGTTATCACACATGATGTCAGGCTGGGTTACGGTTGCGTTGTTGACTTTGACGCCGTTGCTGGTGTTGATAGTGAGTTCTCCGCCTTCGACGGTTTTGGCGGAAGTGATTTTCATAACGTCTGCCGCCGTGACTTTGCCGGAGACGACATGATAGGTCAAGATTTTTGTCAACTGGGCCTTGTCTTTGAGTAGCGAGTCTACTGTTCCAGCAGGAAGCTTTTCAAATGCTGCATCAGTTGGCGCAAAGACGGTGAAGGGGCCAGCACTCTTAAGCGTGCTTACGAGGTCGGCGGCCTGGACTGCTGCAACAAGGGTTTTAAAAGATCCTGCACTAATTGCTGTGTCAACGATATCTGCCATGATGAGTGTCTCCTTGTGGTATTATCCACATCCAGATAGCAGTGTATTGAAGCGTATCATCAAAATACGTTTTTTTGCTGCATCCTTGTCAGGCTTCGTTTGCCTGACACTTGTAAGACACGCCTGAATATTGAAAGTGGTAATAGTGCGTAACCCTGATAGTGATATGCGCTTGTTTGTCCATGCAAGGTGCATTCTTTATCCTTCATCTACAATAGTCGAATTCCGCCCGTTTTCCAGAAATGGTCTTGGATGACGAAGCACAAAGTATTGAAGCAACTCTCGAACGGTTTTTGCAGATCATTTTCAGGAGGCTGCACCTTGATACATGATGCTGTGAATGGTACGCTACTCACAACAAATATAGCGGTAACGGATAGAGTAATGGATGGAGACTTCTCCTGGAAAGGGATGAACACATGGCTATTCGTGCCGTGGTTTTTGATATCAGGGGTGTGCTGGAACTGGATGTGATTGAATCGGTGAGTGGCCTCGATGCTCGCTGGGAGCAGCACCTGGGTCTGCAACCTAGGGAGTTGGATCGGCGCATGAAACCAATATGGCGGGCTGGCTCCCTGGGTGAGTGTACTGAGGAGCATGTGCATCAGGAGATGGGCAAACGCCTGGGAATGAATCAGGAGCAGGTAAAGGAGTATATGTGCCAGATGTGGGACTGGTACTGTGGCCGCTTGAATGTGCCGATGGCTGACTTCTTTCGCAGTTTGCGCCCACGCTATCAGACGGCCATCCTGAGCAATAGCTTTGTGGGGGCTCGGCGCGAAGAGCAGAAACGCTACTCTTTTGAGGAGATGTGTGATCTGATCATCTATACTCACGAGGAGGGCATCGCCAAGCCCGACCCACGCATCTATGAACTGACCTGCAAGCGTCTAGGTGTGCAGCCCGCGCAGATGCTGTTTCTGGATGATAACCAGCAGCATATTGCAGTGGCGCAGGCACTGGGTATCCACGCCATCCACTGTCACGAGACTGAGCAGGCCATCGCCGACGTGCAGGCATGTTTACGGGCACATGCCTGACGCTCCTGTTCTTTCGGGATTTGATCATAGTAGGCCATTTGCCAGGATGGAAAGTTGCACGGCAGATAACACCACGGGCAACCAGTTTGTAGGACATAAAAGATCGCATGACAAATTTCTCGTATCGTTGCATGCTCAAATATGCTCTTAAAGCTTCCTCTGGATCTTGTCCATCAACGCCCTTCGCTTTCCTGTCCATTCCGCAACACGCTTCTCATCCACCGGCACCTCTTCAATAAAATCCAGCGCCTCTTGTAGCAGGACAAGCAGCTCCTCATGTTGTTGCTCGGTATACTCTTGCACATGAGCACGGGTGAAAAGTTGCTCCAGGAATGTGTTGATTTTTCGCTGATTTTGCTGGATAGATATTGAGATTTGCTCTGTTGTCATCTGTTCAAGTTGTTTGCGTTGTAGTTCTGCAATGCTGCTCATCATTCTTTCCTTCTCATTCTACATTTTTTTAAGATGGTTCCGCCCGCTCACCGATTCCCAGTTCCCAACTCCACATGACCTGCACCTGCCCCACAAAACAGAGATGCCGCTTCCACGCCGCAGCGTAGCCTTTCATATGATCTGCACCCACCGTCGACACCAGGCATACAGGTGCGGGTCTCAATACATGGATTAGACGGTCGTTCCCGTTTTTTGTCACAGCATACCCTCACGAATCTTGCCGCAACGACCGATGTTTGATCGTCGGCAGATCATAGACCCTTCGAGAAGTGGGTGGTGAGACATTCTGTAATCGAATATCGTCCAGCCTCCAGTCTCTTCCGGAGAGGCGTGAGAAGACTTCGATCACGTTCTCCGCCGTCTCCCTCGGCCCAAATCCACCGATCTCGACCACATACGCCTCCACCACGCTCACCCCCGCCTCCCGCACCAGCTCTTGCGTCGTAATCGTCGTCTGCTGCCTCAATCTCAGCAATGATGGAATGCATAGACGTTAAGAACAGACGCTCAAGAGTGTAAGCCGATTGCAAAGTAGGTCCTGTTGAGTTGTTTATTTTTTCTGTTGAAGCGTTATATTAAGATGAGGGAGAGCTTATCATCCTGTAATTTATAGAGCGTCCATGTAAAAGGAGCAGAACAGCTTGAGATGTACCTCGTGTGCCAATACTCTGCCTGAAGGCGTCTCCTATTGCCCAACCTGTGGCGTGACAACTCCTTATAATATTTCTCGTTCTGGAGTGGCTCCCGATAGCCCCACGTCCAGGTCCATCTCCTTTGAGACTGTACAAATGGAGCAAACAACTCGTGATGAATTTATGCCCTATGGTGCGCCAGTGCAGAATCCTTACGATCTCTCCGATCCTTATCTCACTCCACCGCAAGCCCCTCCCCCACCGTCGCCGACGCGACGCCGATTGAGCGTCGCCGCCATCGTTAGCATAATAGCGGTAATAATACTCGTCAGTGCAATTGGATTTGTTGTTGTGAGCCACAATCAAAGCGCTGGTCGGCTTGTCGCTACTCCTCAACATACCACGGCGGGCGCGACTGCACCTGCTTCTCTCGCCGTAAATCCCTATGGTGGTGGCGGAACATTAGCGCTGGATGATCCCTTGCGCGATAACAGCCAGGGTAATAACTGGAGTGAAATTTCTGCCACCGCCACGAATGGCTGTGTGTTTAAAGATAGCGCTTACCATGCACTTCTAGAACAAGGCAGTTATACAACGTGCAATGGGGGTCCCTCCTTCAAGAATCTAGCAATGGAGGCCCAGGTAAAAGTGCTCAAAGGAGACTGCGGAGGAATCATATTCAGGTCAGATAGTTCAGGTCATCACTACCTCTTCGAGATCTGTCCCGACGGTGGCTATGGAGTCTACGTATACTATGGTCCGTCCGGAAACGACTACCAGACAATTCACACGGGAATTTCTCCGGCTATCAAGAAGGGCCTCAATCAGATGAACCTCATCGCCGCCGTCGCAGTCGATCAGAATATCCGCCTCTTCGTCAACAAGCAGCAGGTTTATCAGACGGCCAACACACGGTATGCAGCAGGCCAATGCGGCTTCGCCATTGACAGTTCAGGGGCCGTCATCGGTGCCGCAGCCCCCACAGAAGTCGAATTCGAGAATCTGAAGGTCTGGACACTGTAAGAGAGGGCTATAATGGACGAACTCGTAGTTGGTCTGCTCGAACACATCCACTATCAGAAATCTAACCTTGCACGCCTTCGGCGTGCCCTTCTTAGAGGTAATTTTACATCTTTTACATTTTCATACTTTTATGCTCTGCATAAAAGTATGAAAATGTAAAAGATGTAAAATTACCTCTAAGAACTGTTTCAGCAGCGAAGCTGCACACTCCTTTTTGCCCAGAACGCGGATGTGATGAATGCCCGAAACACTCTAACTCAGTACGAATATTTATAGAAATCGATTAATATGTATCTAGGCAAGCATTTTTGGATTTGGAAGGGATGGTTACTCTAGAACGCCTCCGACAGCATTTGGTGCGTTTCATATACTAAAAAGAGGAGACAGGAGGTCTTCTTTTAGATATATGGAGCTATGGAATGAAAAGAGTAAATAGTATTTGTAGGAGGCGTTCTTGTGGGTGAGTGGGATGACCTGATGAAATGCGGACAAAGAAGATATATTAGCACTTGGCTACGCCTGTGCTGGTATGGTCTATAAAACGGAGGACGATAGACAAGCACTGAGGAGGATATTCGCTATGTTCGAGAGTAAGCTTGAAAGTTCCTGGTTTTATCAAGAAGTGATCGAGAAAGGTATGCAGAAGGGGATGCAGCAAGGCATTGAGCAAGGGGAAGTGAAGGCGTTGCGACCGATGCTGATTCAGGTCGTGGAAACACGTTTTCCCGAACTGCTCCCTCTGGCACGCGAAGAGGCGGAACGGAGTACCGTTCCTGCAACGTTGAGCACAAAGATAAATAAGCTCTTGAGAGTACGAACGCTAGAAGAGGCCCGTCAAGCACTACAGGAGAGCTAAACAACTCTTCGTACATCTCTCGCCTGCCTCTCATACACCAGCCAGCATACATTGCTTTTGCATTATCAATCTGATGACAGTGCAAAAGCAATGCATGCTAGCCGATTTTCGGGAGCATGGATGCGATAAGATCATACCTCTGCGCTGGAGGAATACAAGAGTATTTACTTCGCAAGAGGCTCGCCCGACCCTCTCAGCAGGCGCATCAGCAGATCGTACAGAGTGTCGAGCTCCGTAGGCGTCAATGGGGAGAATGACTCCGCCAGCACTTCATTGACCACCGTGTAACACTCGTGCAGGAGAGTCTCTCCAGATGTTGTAAGGCGATGTTGTAGTGCCCGCCCAGGCCCTGCGACACGTTCAATCAACCCGCGATCCACCAGTCGGTTCGCCAGGGCACCAAAAGATTGATCAGTCTGAAAAGTCAAGAGGGCGAGCTTGTGTGAAGACGCATTCGGATGCCGGTTGATTGCCCGTAGCGCGTCCCACTGCACGATAGTTGTTCCAAGCGGTGCCAGTCTGGTATCGAGCATCCGGTGATGCCGGTACTGCAAGCGCTTGATGGCCTGTCCCAGGTCCTGGAATTCGACGGTCATATATTTAATCTCCTTACTTCCTACATAAATATACTTATAAGGCGATTCAACGGACGCCGCTTCCCCTCCACTGAAGCAATTCTATTGCCGGGTGGCCCCGGTAGGGGCCAAATCTCAATTGCGCCCGTGAACTTCCCCTACGACCATCTCCCCAGGCAAACGCTTTCCTTCGCCTCTTTGCCTTTCCTCTCATTTAAACAACATTGACCACAAGGGATTGTCGCTACGCGGGTGTGTACGCTGACTTTTAAATTGCCTTGAATGTACTTATATCAACTTGCTTATATAAACATACTTATGTTATAATGCTTATATAAGCAAGTTGATATAAGTATACCAGATGGATACAACAGAGAGGATATATTATATGAATACTCCAACCCCTTCTACTCCCAGAACCCGAACAGAAACTTTGGCCAACGACCTGACTGTGCGCACTGATGAGCAAGGGAGCGGTCGTCCTGTCCTTATCTTGCATGGTGGTGGTGGTCCACAGAGCGTGGCTGGCTTCTCCACTTTGCTATCCGAGCATGCACATGTCCTGACCCCGACGCATCCGGGCTTCGGCGGCACGCCCCGACCCGAGTGGTTCAACGGCGTCGATGATCTCGCCCTCGCCTATATTGAGCTCCTCGAACGGCTTGACCTCCAGGATGTCATAGTTACCGGATTCTCGATGGGCGGTTGGATCGCGGCTGAGCTCGCCGTGCGAGACACGACACGCCTCAGCAGTATCGTCCTCGTCGATGCAGTTGGCATCCAGGTCGATGGGCAGGAGATTGCTGATGTGTTCTCTCTGACCCCTGACGAGTTGTCAGTTCTGAGCTATGCTAATCCGGCACCCTTCCGCATCGATCCCGCCACCCTTAGCCCTGAGCAGATCGCAGGGAGGGCTGCAAACTTCCACGCGCTTAGAGTCTACGGATCGGATATGCGCGATCCGAAGTTGCGTCGTCGTCTTGCTCGTGTAACGATTCCGGCACTCGTTCTCTGGGGCGAGAGCGATGGCGTCGTGAAACCTGACTATGGCCGAGCTTATGCCCAGGCGTTCCCCAACGCCCGCTTCACACTCATTCCAGGAGCCGGTCACGTCCCACAGATCGAGCAGCCTGAGCGCCTACTCAAACTCGTGCAGGAGTTCGCGGACAGCATCACACCGTCGCTAGCCACAGGATCGTCTAAGGAACGTTAATCCCAAGAGCGGATTGTGGGAGCGCATCATGTAAGTCGATGTCTTAGCTCCCAAAACCTCTATATGTGCCTAATGCAGCATCATAGAAGGTTTGCAGCCTCGCTAGTATTTGTGCCCCACATCGTCACAAGCTGACCGGTGGCTCGGAAGTCGGGCTGTTGCAGATCGGCAAGTACCTGTTGATAGATCTGGTCGTAGTTGTCGGGCACCTTCGTCCATTTTTGTAAGAAGGGGGTAATGGTTCGAAAGATAAGCCGTATGTCATTAGCAAACGCGGGGAATGTATCGGTACCGGCGATATATTCGGTAGGTACAACCCGCGTCTGCACATCTGAGAGTCCTTGCTGATGCAAAAGACCTGGAAGAGCATTAGTGACGCCCACGCGTTCACGCGTAAAGAAATGTCCTGCATGCCAGAATGCGTCCTGCCCAAGATCGCCAAGCGTATTGAGTGCGGGGCTTGTACTTTCAAGGAAAAGCTCGCCCTCGGTAATGCGGATCACGCCGCCGAAGCATGTCGAATACTGATACTTTTGCAAGAGATTAGGCCAGTCCCATGTGCGCAGATAGCTGAAATTGAAGCGGTGATTGACCAGATCGAAATAGTTCTTTGGGAACTCGATCATACGCAGCGCATCCATCACATGAAACTTCACCCGATCGCCTACACCCTGCTCGCTTGCCTGCTGGCGCGCGTAGTCAATCATACGCGCACTGATATCAATCCCCACCAATATCTTGATAGAAGGATAGGTCTTCGCGAGCTCAATGAGTCAACCTCCAGTACCACATCCCACATCAAGAACACTCTGAAAATGAGCAGGATCAGATTGCTCTGGAAGGACACCCCCCATATTCTGCGTAAACATCTGGTCTTGAACCCGTAAGCGTTCCATCTCCTCTTGATTGGAGCGATCCTGCACCATGTAGGTACTTGGCTGTTCTTTTTTCTCGTGCGATTCTGATTCCATGCTGATGATTTTCCTCTTGTTTCGTATAAAACGTCTTTTAGCCTTAAATGTAGCAGAAACGCACGAAAAAAGGAAGTGGTAAGTATTCCGCACTTTTAGCCTATCTACCACGCTTGTTACACCCCAAATGAGCATCTATCCTCTAGCAAACAGCACCGAGAGCCCGCCGCTTTAGGCTTACGGCGTGCTGAAGCACGCATTCGCTCGCTAAAGCGGCGGGCTCTGGATATGATCCCGATAAGAACCCTTTTCTGTCGTCATGTGGGAGTGTAATACAACGTCCGTGCCTCAATTCTCTGTAAGCAGCTTTGCCTCTGTCCCCGTCGATGGCAGTCGCTCTAAGCTCTGTGGTCGTCGCACCAGCAGGAATGCGAAGTAGACCAGACCGATGGCGAACATCACCAGCGTATAGATCCAGGGCGTGGCGAACTGGGCGTCGCGGAAGATCAGCAGCTCAAAGACCAGCCAGACGATGGCGAATATGATCACAGGCCACTCAAATGCGCCCAGGTTAAAGCCGTGCGCGGGTGGCAGCTTGCGGCGTGTAAACGCATACATCAGCACAGTGAAGAGGTAGATGATCGCCGGTAGCAAGGTGGCCGCGCCGAACAGATTGCTCAGCGCATTGGCCTGATTGGCGAAGATGGCGAGCACGATCTCGGTCAGCACTCCTATGAGTAAAGTCGCGGTCACTGGCGTTCCCGTGCGTTCATTGATACGGGCGAAGATCGGGGCACCGGGGAAGCGTTGATCCCGCGACATGGCCCAGGTCAGCCGTGTCGCCGTTAAAAAGATGACCAGGCCACAGGCGAAGATGGAGAAGGTGACGACGACCAGCAGAATATCGCCGACGACCCCGCCGAGTGTCTGAATGATGATGTCGGCGATGGGTGTTGAGGAAGCGGAGAGTGCTTTGAGGTCGCCGGACACGAGGTTGAGCGTTAGAAGGAAGATAAAGCCCACGATCCCACTCAGGACGACGGCGGACCACATGGCGAAGGGAACCACCCGATGTGGCTCCTCCGTCTCCTCCGCCAGGTTTGCCGCCGCCTCAAAGCCCACAATCGTGAAGGCTCCGAGCAGGAATGAGAGCATAAAGGGACCAGCCGCGAACAGACCCCCCAGACTAAAATAGTTAACTGGCGAGACCACTCCCGTGCTGAACACATGGTCCGGATGCAGGATTCCGCGAACTGCACCCACGATCAGCAGCAGCACGATCAGTCCAATAATCCCGGTCAGCTCAGTAGCCACCGCCGCATTGTTCACCCGTGCCGTCCAGCGAGTCGAGAACAGAATCAGCAGCATCTGCACCAGAATGACCAGCGCCGTCACCAGCCAGGCATTCAGCGGCGTCTCCGTATAGCGAAAGAGACTCGGAAGCACCGTCGAGGCAATGGCGTAATCAACCGAAACGACCACCACGACGAGAAAGGTAAACGAGACCCACCCAATCAGCCAGCCCACGCGAGAATTCACCAGCTGCGAGGTCCATTGATACGAATAGCCCGCCAGAGGAATCCGCGACGCCAGCGAAGCAAAGACCAGTGCCACAGCCAACTGCCCCAAAATAACGATCGGCCACGTCCACACCCCACGCGGCCCGCCCCAATTCAAAACTGAACCATAGGTAGTGAAAATTCCGGTAGTAATGCTTATAAAAGAGAATCCTACAGCAAAAGACGCAAAGCGCTTAATTTCACGCCTGAACTCTTGCTTATACCCAAAGTCCTGCACTCCCTGATCTGTAGACACTCCTGATGTATTATCGGCCAGCGACATAAGCGGAAATCCTTTCGCAAAGAAGAGAACGAAAACGCCTATCTCCTATAGCTTAAAGGATAGACTATTTTAGAATCGCGTGTCAACTTGAGCTGTTAAACACTTCCTATTGAGAAGGCCAAATAGTGTATAACCACTAAAATCTATTCATAACGTCATTATTTACTGTTTTATTAAGAAAATAATTACAGTTTATTTATATTGCATCTTGTTTTTGATAAATGTTGCATTTTGTTCAAAAATAGTGTATACTTAAGAATATCGCAGGTTATCTTGCGATTCTTATCCCTCAAGTTCTGTTCCTTCCTGATAAGTATTGGCACTCAGAGCCCCTCTCTGGGAGCGTAGCGACTCATTTATACCTCTTTATGTTCGCCTCTCTTTCCATGAGAGCGTGATCTTTGGATCGTATTGTTCACTCTCTTTTTCCCTTTAGTGGGAGAAGACATTCATGGAAGGCAAGTTCATCATTACGGTCGAAGCAGACTTGAAGTGCTGCTTCTAAGGATAGCTCGTTCAGAGAAATAGGAATGCGTATAACCTTTTACAATGTTATACGGGTAGGGTGTAATTTTCAGGCAGAAAAATTGATAAAATATTTCTAGAGAAGCACGAGTCTCTTCGTGAAAATAGCATTGGAGATAGAAAGTATCATGAAAAATCGTTATTATGTTCAGGATCTCACGGAACAAGTCTTTTTAGTTCGTGAGTGCGAATCTGTTGACGGAGGTCCGGGGCCTAATGATCGTATTGTTCGATCGTTTGCCATCCGCGCTGATGCCTATGCGCATGTTAATACATTAAATACGCCCACCACTACCGAGTCTACCACTACTACGTCGAAGGTTGCGAAGTAGTTCGAGGCTCCTGGCCATCTTTTAGCAAACGAGGCCATATACACTCTTCTATGAAGAGATAAAGAGAGAAGACTGATGAAAATTGCCCTTCCATTTTCGAAGCAGCTCAGCGAACAATGGCTGCTTGAAAGAACGTACCATGCACAATTGCGCAACGGCGAAGAACTTTCAGTTCCCGATCTTACAAAGGCAATGGAGCAACTCGTTGACTTCCCCGTTTCCCCCTCATCGCAGTCATCAACATCAAGAATGCCAGAATTAATACCGGCGAAGAAGAGCTACAACTTCCTGGTTCCGATCTCTACCTGGCGAGAGGTCTCATTAAAAGAGGCGCAGACGATCTATGAACAAGGAACGCCTCTCCTGCTCTATGGACAGCATGCCTGGAAGCACTCAAACGATGCCTTTGCAACGTGGGGCGCGAATAAAAATATGAGCAAAATTATCTACGGAGATGCGAGTGAGAAGCCGGAGGCTGTATCTGGAATTGAGTACGCCGTCTGCTACCTTGACCTCCAACGAGGTGCCTTCTCGAATCCGTCCTGGCGAGAGTGGTTTCCTTCCGACATTGCCACGATTTTCGATGGAAGCGCGCCCATCACCTTCCTTCGTCCCCTGGTCGAGTTTCCCTACACGACTCACTATACGGTGATTGCGGAAGATGGGCAGGTGCATGAGTACGCGGATAGGGCGGGGGCGATTAAGGGCTTCGCAGCATTGTCACAAGAAACGAACAGTGAGAGCTTCTCAGCATCGCCACAAGGAGCAAACAACGAGGACTTCGCAGTATTGCCGCAAGTAGCGAGCAATAAGAGTGACACCCAGACGGCCTCTCCTCATTTCTATTACTATCACGAGGTCAGTCTGCCGGACGGTAACCACCGGATCGGGTTTTTCGGATCGCAAGACTGAGCAGCGAGAAAAGGGAGAGCAACGCACATGAATAATGCAGACTACTTAAAACAGAAAAATATAGGGGTCGAGACGACAACCTATAGCGAGCTGCTGGAGGTCCTTGAGGGCTACGGGGATAACCACTGGTGGGCGTCGGAGAATCCCGGCACGCGCGCCTATTATCAAACGTTGGATCAGAGCCACTCACTCATTCTGCCCTATCGGCAATACGTCAGCGACCTCACGCTATTACTTGGGCGAGAAGTCCATCTCTACGAAATAAGGATGAGCAATAAAGAAGCGCTGCGACAGGAAGTGGAGCCAGCGTGGGAGAGAAGTGCAGAGGGCGCGGCGGATAGAAGTGTTCATACCCATTAACCAACTTTGTCTACAATAGTGGATAGTATACAGTCAGGAAGTGAACTTTATGTCTTATCAGAACCCCTTCGATCTCCTATCAGCCGGAAGAGTAACGTGGAATAAATGGCGACTGGCCTATGCAGACGTCCAGGCCTACCAGCCGGATCTCCACGAGGCTCAACTTCCAGGAGTTGATCTGCAAGGAATGAATCTACAGAGAGCCGATCTTACAGAGGCCAACCTGCAGGGTGCTAACCTTCAAGGTGCCGACCTGCTAGAAGCAGACCTGCGCCACGCCGACCTGAGAAACGCCAATCTCAGCCATGCCAACCTGCAAATGACCAACTTGCGCGGAGCCGATCTCCGTTATGCCGACCTCAGTAATGCCAACCTGCAAGAAGCGGAACTGAACAACGCCGACCTGCGCGGAGCCAATCTCCAGGGCGCGTCCATGAATAAAGCCTTCCTGCTTACCGCCCGTTTTGACGAGGGGGTTGGCGCAGACTTTGGGAAAGTGGCCGCTAAAGAAAGTGCGGGCGCTCTCTAAACGTTCCTGTTGCCTGGCTCGTAGTTACTTATAGAGGTGGGCTCTGCGTAGCGACAATCCCGCACGGGATTGTCGTGGGTCCACCCGCCTCAGAAACTCATTTACAGGGAAGCCACCACGACAACCGCAAGGGATTGTCGCTACGCGGATTACGTGCATAGAGGTGATGGAAAGTATAGAGCGTTCTATACACATATTTTAATTCATGGTCGTCTTTTGTACGAAAGAGGTGTAGCATGAAATTTGGTATCGTTCTTCCAAACGGCTGGAAAATGACCCTGGTAGGCATCAAAGATCCGGTCGAAGCCTACGAAGCAATGACCAATGTAGCGAAGGGTGCCGACGAGGCGGGATACGAAGGCGTCTGGCTCGTCGATCATTTTCACACCGTCCCCGTCCCCTCGCAGGAGCTGACATTCGAGTGCTGGACATCGCTGGCCGCCATAGCCCGCGATACCAAACGCATCCGCATCGGTCAGATCGTTGCCTGCAACAGCTACCGCAATCCCGCCCTGCTAGCAAAGATGGCGAGCACCCTCGACGTATTGAGCCACGGCCGCCTCTATTTCGGCATTGGCGCGGGCTGGTACGAGCACGAATATAAAGCCTACGGCTATCCCTTCCCCGACGCACCCGAACGGCTGCGACAACTAAGGGAAGCGCTGCAAGTCATTCGCGCCATGTGGGAGCAGGAAGAAGCAACCTTCGAAGGCAAATATTATCAAGTGCGCGGCGCAATCAACCAGCCAAAGGGCGTCCAAAAGCCACACATTCCTATTTTGATCGGCGGCGGCGGCGAGAAAGTAACGCTGAAGCTCGTGGCCCAGTACGGCGACGCCTGTAACGTGAGCGGCGACTGGAAGGGACTTGAGCACAAGCTTGATGTCTTGAAACAACACTGCAAGGATGTGGGGCGCGACTACGAAACCATCTACCGCACCACTGGAGCCTTCTGCTCACTTGCCGACACCGACGAAGAAGCCCTCGCCCTCGTCCCAGAAGT
>JAABUQ010000451.1_pt1 | contig 94663 bp, 81 predicted proteins | sample 5560001 | NCBI WGS metagenome assembly JAABUQ01 (sample SAMN10711888, study PRJNA513371) | rock metagenome | isolation source: Antarctica rocks | place: Antarctica: Victoria Land, Finger Mt nord | collected 2015-12-18
TTAGGGGTGAGTACTTTTTTTTTTGGGTGCGCTGTGGTGCTTTTGGGGGATGGGGGGTGGGGAAGGGATGATGTGCTGACTTTTTGGTTTTGGGGGGTTAGAGGTTGATGAGGATTTTGAGGAGGAGAAGAGGGGGGGGAAGGATCCGACGGGGGGGAGGGTTGTTGGTGGGGAGTTGACTGGGATGATGGAGGGGGAGGGGGAGGGGGAGGTGCTGGAGAGTGCGGTTTAGAGCTTGTTTGGGGGGGGGTTGCTGGCGGGTTATGCTTGGATAGAGAAGATGTGAGTGGTGGACGGCATGATAGATCGTTGAGCGAACGACATGGCATGTGAGCAAGGCATTGACGGCTTGATTGACGGTGAAATGATTGATACTTCGCTTTAGAAACACTACAATGTGTCTTGACTGAACGCCTGACCATCCTTGCAAGTCAAGTGTTGTTCAAGCCCACATTCATGAACGATCACAACCTCAGACATAGGACTCAGCCTCGAACTCATCTATTCTGTTCTCAAGTACCTCATGTTCGACCGACAACACGCCCAGCCCCTATCCATCATGAACCATCTATTCATGTCTTTTCCCATCTCATAAATTACCGGGTCTATTAATTCTTCTCCAACGCCACAAAATATGCTTGAATGGAAGACAAAGGTGCCGTACGTCAACCCAAACGGAACTTTTTTCACCTCCAGAAATCTTCGAGAAAAGAATCAAACGATCATTAACATCCCAAGGAATGCCCCCTTCCTATACCTCAAGACCCAAGCCGCACCAATTTCTTCCCCTCAAACACACTCCCACTCCCCAAAGACACACCACCTAGCACTCCGATCTGCGAGCACCAACCCTCTCCAAATGCCCTTCTCCCCCACCTTGATAATCGTCTCCCAGACGCCTCCATCCGCCGCCTCATCCCCACTAATACAGTTGTCGCTCTTCCGTACTAGTCTTAATATCTTCCCACTCGGACTCTGAATCGCGAGCTTAGCCGGTTTCTCCTGTTTGGCGGCTCCCTGCTGCGCTGCGCTGCTGTTGGAATCGGAGCTGGTTTGAGAGAAGTAGTCTGAGCCTGCGGCGGAGGAGGAGATCATTGACATAGCCGAGGAGGGCCGGGTGAAAGGAAGGGGAGAATTGGAGCGTTCGGACGGGGAGGCGCAGGGGAGGGAGGAAGGGTGCTGGCGGACGGCAAAGACGAAGGTGTTGTTGATTGCGAGACGGAAGCATTGTGGCTGAGAGACGTAGAGGTCGTGTCGTTGGGCGTGGGGGGTGGGATGGCGGAGAAGGAATTGATACGGCGGATTGTTGCCGGTGTGTAGGATTGGGATGGCGAAGGCGAGGGGGTACGGGTTATCTTTGACGGAGTGCATGAGGCCGCGTTTGCCAGCGTAGATGTTTAGGGTGCCATGGCCTTCGTCGCCGGGGAGGTGGGCTTTTACGGTATAGCGTTTTTGGCCGCCGACCCATTCTGCTTGGGCGAGGGCGCGAATTTTGGCGGTGTCGCCGCTTTCGAAGACGTCTCCGTCTACATCGCGGGAGTAAGAGCGGGCTTCGACTTCGGCGACGCATTCGACGTCTGGAGGGGCAGTGAACTGGATGTGGACAAGTTCAAGATTCTCGATTCGGAAGAGGCTTGTGTCGTAGTCGACTACCTGAAGGTTGTATTTGAAATATGGAGGGCAGGCACAGGGAAGGGCCAGGAGAACCTCTGGCGCTAAAGGAGGACAGATGTGCTGTTGCTCGAAATTGGACGGGATATGGGTGTAGCAGATTTCCATGGGTCTCGCGAGGAAGAAACCGTTCTCTGCCATCTGGGATCCGGCGCATGAGTAAGATCCTCGCTTTGGATTCGTCGGAGCTGCTAAAGAGCAGTCCATCATTCTCCAACAGCCATCGACGATCACGGTATTCCACCAATGGTTTGGTCTGGGATTGGGCTCGTTCTCCACAATATCACCAGGTGGCTTCAAGTATCCTCTCACTATCTCCGCGTGTATACCTACAGCGGTGCACATCTCAGAAACAAGCACTGCCACCTCTTCAGAGCAACCTCTTCGCATTTGGATGACCCTTCTCGAGTCGATTTCTCCCTCGAAGTCCTCCTCCCAGGCAATCTTTTCGCTGACCCAGATAAAGATCGCTCTCAGTCTCTGGACGTCACTTCTGTAAGGGCGACAAACATAGCCTGGGGCGAGGCTTATAGCATTCATCATATGTGGAAGGCTATTGACGAATCGAGCGCTTTTGTCCACGAGCTGTAAGTTGACGGATTGAAAGTCGACCGGTTGCTCTACAGGCGCCCCATCCATTCCTTCGTCGCCCTGGGCGCTTTCGTACAGAGCGTCCACAGGAGAAATGACGGGATAGTCCATCATTTGACATCTTTCAGCCCTCTCGGTCCTTTCGTAACGACTTAAAGAGTTAGATCGGTTTACATCTCGTCGTACCTGAACCCAATCGATGTCACTTTTATTTCCTCCCAGGCCCATGTCCCTTGGTGCACTGCTACCTCCTGCAATACTTGTTACTCCGTTTGGTAGTAAACTCTTGATTGGCGATCGTGGTGGCTCAGCCTGACCAGAAGCAATTGTACTCCTCGCACTGGCTGCGCCAGTCTTGGCTGACTCAACAAGCTTCTTGAAAAAACCACTCTTCTTTGTCTTCAGCGTCGTTAAGCCACCAAGAAGTGGATTGGCATCCGCAGCGCTACCAGGGTAATCCAACAGGGCACTTGAACCAGGTCTGAATGGACTGTGCGAGGTGTGACTTGGTGTTTGCGGTCTAGTGGAACTTCCACCATCGTTCAGGCCAAGCATAGCATCCTGCCGAGTATCAACTATACTCATTGGTCTACTTCTGCTTATACTTCCAAATTTTCTCCGCGCGAAACTTCCTGCACTAGTGGCACTAAAACCCCCGGCAGAATGGCCGCTCATGACGCTTTGACTTGTCCTCGCGGTACTCGTTGTACCGTTGGTGGATACGCTCTGAATACCGCTTGAAGAATGCGTGGTACTAGACTTGATACTGAAGGTCCTGTCCAACATGCTGCGTCCCAGCTCATAAGCAGATTTTCGATTTCGTAATCGCCGGCTGGAGGAAATATTGCTGGTCACGGATCCTCTGGTACCCAGAGATGATTGCGGTCTGGGTTGATAGGGAGAGTTCTTAGGAGGTGGTGCAGGCGGCGGTCCCATTCCCTCATCAGGCAAGAAGAGCTCATCACGAGGACGAGGGCTGCTTGCTCCAAGACGAGCCTCCATGCGCTCCACGTAGTCATGTATCTGTGGGGGGTCATCATTATAGCTTCCTTCTCGACCATCATTTTCATGAGACTCAAAGTCCCTTTGGGACGAAGCGATTCCCAAAGAAGACCGTGGTCGTCTCTTGCTGCGAGATTGCGGATTTGTACGGAGTTCCTCAAACGCCTCTGGTGACCAAGGATCCAATTGTGCTTTTTCTTCTTCGTGGGGGGGGGATGGTTCATTCCTCCGCATCGCCATGTCATGCAGCGAAGACATGACGTCGTCCATAGCATCTCGAAGAGGCGACGGAGTATGTCCTGGGACTGAAGGCGACAGTGGAACTGGGGAGTGACCTCGTGATACAACAGGGTACCGGTCGTTCATTGAGGGCGCCGGTGAAGGTGAGGCTCTTGGAGGGGGTGCATTGTAGGCAATCCGGTGCGGTGGTGGTGGTGGAGGTGGGGAGGAGCCGACATCGTCGAAACCGTCATCAAAGCCTTGCGCTGAGGAAAATTGATGCGTGGGTGGTATGGGAGATGTAGATCGCGAGCCTAATGCAGAGTGGTGATCGGACGAGGTCGGTCTGGAAGAAGTTTGAACGTAGCTTGGCTGTCTTGTTCGACTAGACGAGGAGTGGTGATGGTGATGGTAGTGCTGATGGCTTTGATCATTGGCATGGCTAGGAGACGTTTGGAGATAGCTTGGCTGTCGGCTAGGGCTTTCTGACCCCTGCACAAAGCTGAGCTGTCTCGACGGAGTAGGAGATGCGCCTTGTATAAAGCTTGACTGCCTCGATGGGTTTGGCGAGGCTGCTCGAGATGCTGCATTGCTGTGGGCAGCAGTAGCTGCAGGATTGGTGTACCCAGTCTTTGTGTATGCTTGAAACGGTTTGCGAAATGTCTTGGCCTTCTGTGGAGAGGTCGCTGGAGTGGTGAGGCTTCCTGGCAAGGGACTCGATCCTCGACTAACGGGCTGAAACTTCTCGTCGAGCACGCGCACGAAGTTTGACGGGAAAAGCCCCACTGCCCGCTTGTCCCTTCGCAGTCGGCCTGTCCACCATGACCCATCTCCAGCGTTCAGACATTCTATAAGGTCTCCCTCTACAAAGCCCAGGTCTCTTTTTGATTCTCCACCCCAAGAATATGTAGCTCGACACCAGCAGGGGAATCGAGTGGGCAGTGAAGGAGCTGTATTTGCCATCGCATTAGCATTTGATATCCCCACTCTTGTAATCTGGAGCTCTTTTTGGGAGATCTTGCTAAGAGAGCGGATTTGTTCAACGAGTGAAGTGCAATTATGCTAGAAGTGGTGGAGCGGGTAGTAAGTGATGGGGAGTGGTAGAGATTGTATTGCAATTCCAGTATCGCAAAGACGCTTTCGAGCACAGCTCATAACTGGTGACAATAGAAGAGGCTTGTCGGCTGATGCGATGCTATTCATGAGGTGTGAATTTGAGGTCGAGAACTTAGCGTAAGGAGGAAAAGTAAACAAATATCCACTAGCGCGCCAAGCGATTGAGTCTCTGCCGTGGTACTCGCCCAAAACTTCATCCATCTACAACAAGCAGAGCACCATCGTCACAAAGCAGTGAGAGAATCGCCTTTGATGAGCTATTCGCTCAGCGACCTATCTGGTCATCCATTTATGTTTGAAGCATGGTAGATTACTATCAAACAGAACAATGATATATTGTAATCCTCCTCAAGCATATCTGAGCATTACCTGGATATCTTGAAACGTCTGCTTAATGGCATCAATGAACCTCTTTGCTTCCCCATTCCGACTGCAGACAGTCATCGCCATATGGTCCTTCCTGATATAGTAACAGACCGTGAACCCTTCAGCCGAAGGAGGTCCGAAACCAGCATAAGCTATGGATGGATTGTCAACATTACTGCCCATCAGGATAGTAGTCCCGAGGCGGGACCAGCCAGGATCAGCGAAGATGGTAGTGGGTTGTGGGTTTTGCTCCTCATTGCCATGGACGTGGGCACCAACTTTCCCTGGCTCCATTGCTACACCCTCAAGGAAAGCCTGCCGACGTTTCCACATCTGCTGCAACACGTACAGATGACGATGGTGACTCAGGCCCTTGGCGCAGTCCTTAACTATAGCCACATGAGTGTCAGCTGCGCGGTGCATCGCCACAACCTTTTGAGCCGTGCTGGCTTTCTGGTCGCTGAATATACGCGCGAAGGCCGCTGCCTCTGGCGTCGTCGTTCGGGCCACGTCTGTTCGCCCGTGCAGGTACTGGCGCATCAGGACTGGCTCGAAGCCACTTCCGATACGGTTGTATAAGCGGTAGTAAGCTGCGTGAAGTGCCATTTGGAAGAATGCGTCGGGCGAGAAGCCGGTGGATGTCATCAAGGTCTTGCCAAAATCATTGAAATCTAAGGTCTGGAGCTGGTGTTGCTGGATGCGATCTACAAGGTGGGTTTCTGCGAGGCGGAGTGCAGCGTCGATTTCTGAGGGTATGTCCCATGCGAGTTTCTGCAACCCTGCTGGGATAGTGTCGGCGTTTGATGAACCGTTCCGGAGAGTGGCTGCAAAGTTCGCGGATGCGGCGCTATCACCGTTGTTGGCATGTTCTGATGGCGAGATGGAGCCTTCGTAAATCTCACAGGCCATGCCAATGTCCACAGAGCCGTCTGTGCAGGTGTGCTCGAAGTTCATGCCTGCCGCACCATTGCTGCAGACTATGAGTGCAAGCTTATCATACCAGCGATTCACACATGTCCCAATTTGCACGCCATTTTCGACAAGGTTTGTACCGCAAATCATGTTCATACAGATGTCGGTCCTGCTTCGGGGGGAGCTATCATCCAAGCACAGAAGGAACAATGAGGAATCTATGACGCTGAAGTTTCGACCATTCTTCAGCCCCTCGTGCACCATGACCTTCCTGCAACGAGACCACACCTTTTGGTTCTCGGTCGTAAGTAGACCCACGGACTTCTTGGAGGCATCTTGAGTTGGCATACTGTGAGCGTCGTCAACGATGTATTGCAGACTCATCGACAGTTCATGTTTGTCTATAATCAGGTTTGAGTTCTCCTCCAACACATGTAGACGATAAATTTGTCCACGGCACATAACAACGATGTGTCTAGCATCCGGATCAAGTCGGATTTTACCACCATCATCGCCCGGTACTCTGGCCACCCCGAAAAGCCACCAGTATTGATTCATACACATTGGGACACCACGCAATTCGTCCAACGGCAGGCGATCTTTTCGAATGGCCTGGGAGAAGGCGAGGGCCGAACGAACTAGAGATGTCGCACGCATGATCTGGCCATTGCATGACGGATTAGGGTCGTCTTTGAACACGCAGCTGGTAGCTTGGTGAGCAAGGAACCCAACTATTTTTGATGCAAAGGCGCGGAGACTGACAAAGCATTCGAGTTCAATACCACGGCTAGGCAGACAATCAGTAAGTGGCTCCTTCATACTATACTTCGACATAGTAGGCTGCTTACGCGAATCATCACCAAGAAAGGCTTCGTAGCCTACGGATGTATGTTAAATCTCGAATCGGTTTGTCTTCAAGCCGACGTGTGCCAAAGGCGCTCACAATAGTGCTCAAACCAGTTCGGGTGGCTATTATCATACTCCTTGAGTTGCGCCTGTAGTACCGGTCCCTCTCCATGAAGGAAGCTTTGCACCGTGGCGGAGCTGGCTTCCTGCTCCTGCGGCGACTGCAGTGGCTTCAACGCGTCAAGGTATCTCTTACACGAGGACTCAAGCAATGGCAATGGCTGCTTTGGCAGCTTATGCTGAGCAGCAAAAGTCACCCCGGACTCATGGTGGCCCCATGACCTCGCCGAGGGGTCGGGTCCATTCTTGGGGAAAATGCCAGCAGCATCAACTGCGGCCCTGAAGGCGCTGCTCGTATTGGAAGGCTGCGTTGAGACTGCTGCCCCAATTTCGACCGAGGAGGCCATGACAGAAGAAGACGAGATGGTGGGGATAATACGAGTGAGTTAAGCTCGTCATGAGCCACGGCGAGAAGAGGTTGGTGAGAAGGGGTAGGATTGGAGTATAAGTTACTGCCGCGAGGTGACGCACGAGATGCGTGGTGATGGTGTTTGTCTAGCATACTTTATACCACGGAATCGGTCTGCAAGGGGAGAGGGATCGAGTGTGCCTCACGCATGGGGCGGCCCAATTGGAGGATACAAAGCGTAAAGATGATGAAGACCAGGAACGACCGTATGACCTTTTTTGCGAGACCGGGCAAAACCTTCAACCAGATCGACCTGAATTCAGTTACCTTATGTGGCATATGCTACATTTCCATCTTGACTGATTTAATTGAAGGAAGTGGGGTTGGGCAAACGATAGCCAACGCCACTGTCCTATCCAGATTGACTTTATAGACTGATCGACATTATCCTACCTTAGTAACCTTAGGGATTATAGGTTCACGAGGCTCTTCTCCGAAGAAATCCGATAGCCGACCTCGCACGCTACCGGCAGAACTACTATGTACCTAAATGTATTGGACAAGCTGAGGACCTACTTCCGGCCTTCAGGGTAGAAGTGAACCTGTGACACTCGTTGCGTCCCTTGGCCTAGAGGTTTGGATATCGTCCGGCTTGCCCCGGATCCGAAGTGGGGCTGGTCGTTTCGGTATAAGTGCCAGCTACAGGCCCATATCTAAGCATATGCGAGTTCCATTTGTTGCTGCCTTTGCTACTTTAGTCACCTTACCTTTGCTACTTGTCCATTTCTAGATCGGGAGATTTCGGTCGAGATGGCAAATCGAGATGGAAATACGGAGGTACTATGCCCGTGTCTACTGTAGAAGCCATAGACCGTTTGTGTGGTTCGACAAATGGCCGACCTCGTGCGAGTGTGTGTGGACCAGCACATCGCTGACCAACAACGCCTCTTCACTTCTACATCACCGAGTGACTCCGTCATGTTAGCTACCTATTACCCTAGCTTTACTGTCTTCACTGTCTGGCTCACATACTTTCTTCTCACCAAATTGCCTCTGCTCGCGTAAAAGTCTCCCATAAAACCGAACAATGACGTTATTTCTCGTCCCAGGGTCCTCTCTTCCTCAACACTCATCTTCCACTATACTGAAATGCCGAGATGCTGAGATCCCAAGTATAATAGTATTCACCGTCGATGTTCATTGCATCTGACTGTCGTTATAGTTCTAATCATGACTCCAGAAACGCCAGAGCAAAAGGAGCCTCCCCAGCCGCTATTCTTGCGATTTCGCTCGTCACCCACATTTATATTGGTGGCTGTTTGTGTGGCCATATTCAACGTGAATTTCTCCCGCATAAGAATTCTACGACCAAGGCTGATCGAAAGAACAGGATTGTTTTCTCTTCGGGACGGTCTGTATTGTCTTTGCAGCTCGTTGAAAGATCTCTAACCTGAGTTGACTCTCAGATCATACCGATCCTTCCTTTCGCTCTGCCGCATAGGGTCGATATCGACGACGAAGATGGTAAATCATCACTCAACTATGGATGACAGAGAATGCTGACCAAAGCCCACCACAGTACAAATATGGATTGCTGTCCTCCTCGCCATGTACGGTGGAGCTTTGCTCGTGGGTTCTTGTGAGTCAAGCATTCCAGAACCACCACCGACGGACCATCTGATAGTCGTGACACAGTGGTGTTTGGTTGGGTTGGCGATAGATTGCCCCGGCGCCACGGTCTCTTCCTCTTTGGGCTTTCGATGCTTCTCATCGCGACTGTGATACTGGCCTTCGGTCGGCATGTTGCCATTCTGGCCGTTGGACGCCTTTTGCAAGGCTTATCTGCCGCTCTTGTCTGGACAAGTGGCTTGGCTTTGCTTACGGACGTCTTTGGCCAGGAAAGATATGGCGAGGCAGTAGGATACGCCCAGACTTCTGTCAGCATCGGCACGACTTGCGCTCCTCTTTGTGGCGGTATCGTCTACGCTCAAGGTGGATATTCGGCGGTTTCTGCAATGAGCATCGGCACCGTCGCCATCAGCACCGTACTGGCCTTAACGATGATCGAGCCCAAGGCCAATGCTAGGTGGGAAGGGCCAGCTACACGCAAAATCCATACGACAGCGACTGAAGAGACCAACGGGACTGGACGGACCATATCCAGCCCCACAACAGTCGAACGAGACCCAGCGTTCCCGAACGAGCGAAGTGCCCTGATCCAAAAGGAGCACAAAGAAGGCACCTTTACTGGTCGACCAGTCTACCCATTACTGCTGCGTTCAGGTCGAGTTCTCGCGGCTATGGGCGGCATATTCACCTTTTCCTTTGTCATCATTAGTTTTGAAGGCATGATCCCCTTGTTTGTCAAGGAGACTTTCCACTGGGGATCAGCACGTGCTGCTTTGACATTTCTCTCATGGATCATTCCCGGCCTCTTAGGACCTCTTGCGGGAAAAGCTTCAGACAGATATGGACCCCGGTGGATCGCTGTTGGAGGGTTTCTTTGGGCCGTGCCTCCTTTGATTTGCCTGAGATTTGTCATGAAAGACAGCACTTCGCAGGAAGTCCTCTTGTGCACTTTGCTCACCCTAGTTGGTGAGTGCTAGTTCGCATGCTCTCTTTCCGTAGGCCGCTTTGAGTTGTCTGAGACTAAGTTGACTGATTCAATGTGCAATGCAAAGGTCTAGGGCTTGTGTGGATCACACCGTCTTGCGTATCAGATCTCACTGCTGCCGCAAGTGACTTGAAGCGCGAGCATCCCCTCGAATTCGGTGCCTCGGGTGCCTCGTCTCAGGCATTTGGGCTTTTTGTCTTTTCTTACTCATGTGGGTGCCTTTTTGGTCCGACACTGGTAGGAGTAATAAAAGCAAAAGCGAGCTGGGGCACAGCGACGTTGATCATGGCGGCTGTTTGTGCTGCGGCATGTGTTCCCATTGTAAGTCCCAGAGGCGATGCACCTTTGGGGTCAAATGCTCATCGAACGTGTCAGATATTGAAAACACCCTCTCGCAGAAGGCCTTCAGCTCCGCACGAGACTTTGGCTTATGACTCCTTAGATTGTCCAGAGCCTTGAGACTCCGAGCGATCTTCTTTATGTCCGAGTGCAAATACCTCCTACATACCTCCATCATCAGCAGACATAGAACTAAATGACGAGTTTACTTTCTCTGGGCACCCTCAGTCTTCTTTTAATGTTCATTTCCGCTTTTGTGCTCACCGTTACCTTTGCTAAAGCCTATTCAGCCATTTCCGGCCTCAGATAATACACGACATAGTAGCGCTTGAGGAACCCATCCACAGGCTGTGTGACAGCATGCCTGCATGAATGAAGCTTGTTTCCGGACAAGGCTTGCAACGCATCCGCCACATTAATCAATGCACACCCCGGCTTCGGCTCCACGAACCCCCAAGCCTTCGTCTCCGGGTGCTCAATCATGTTGCCCCACTCCTCGCAGAATAGGATCGTCAAGCTGCCGCCGTCCGTGTGGGCGGTGTCGGGCTGGTCAGCCCGTTTATTCTTCGCCGGCGCCGAAATCAGATTGAGCGCTGTCTCGCTGGGTTTGTCATCACGGTGGGTGTTCTCAAAGCGGCTGGCCCCGTCCAGCTTGAGCGCGTCGGACAGGCGTGCAAGCATGGTCTTGTTGACAGAGTGGCAGAGGTCCAAGAAGCGCTCGAGCAGCTTGGGGTGCTCGTCGAGGGGATCGGGGAGGGCGATTTTGCCGTGAACTATTTGATCGCGCAAGATCTGGGATGTTTTCAGGCTGAAATCAAACTGTGAGCATTGTCGCTGTGGGGGACTGACCTCAAAATTTCCCCCGCGCTCACCGGGCTTATATTCCTTTGCTCTTCCTTCGGTGGGCACGTCGTAGTATTTCCCGGTCACGCCGTACACCTCCTGTAGACCTGCGAGGATCTCCTTTCCCGACTCGTTCTGCAGGTCGAGATGGAAAAAGCCGGGCATTTGGGATGCACCGAGGAGTTTTTCGACCTCGGCTGGGTCTTTTGTAGCCAGGCGCTCGTAATCAATGGTCTCGAGGGGAATCACGTCGATTTGGTGACCATCGATGGTGGCATTCTGCGAGATTGTGCTGTGAGGCATCGTAGTGGACGGGTCAGATAGTCGTCAGGCTGCGATGGGAGGAGTAGAGAGTGAGCGGTGGACAGAAGCTGTTTTTACGGATCTGGACCTTCTCTTGAGAATGTCCTTCCTTGACAACTGCAGTGTGTCCGTTAGTGCCCCGGGCAGATACAGTTTTTGAATGTTTACTTTCACTCTCTTGAATTTTTTTGAGATGCAGGTCCGCCGAGTTTTGCGTCATCTGAAGGCCATTAAACTGCCACATTGTTTCTTTACACGCAACACTCATCGACCTGCATTGGTCTGAGATTTCGACAACGAAACTTAGTGAGTAAAGTGTAGGGATTTGTCCCCCTACAGGGCGAGATCCGTGCCACCGAGCATCTCCGCCGAGGGTCTCCGCTGCCGTTAGGGACGATGAGAAACACACCATGCAGGGGGATTGCAGATTGCCAACGCTCAGAAACATATGGTCGGAAATGCGAGAGGGGCAACCTCCGGCCAACTCCACCACAGGTGTGGCAGCAAGCTGAGAAAGTTGGGAGCATGGCATCATCTCTGAGGAGGTCGGCTCCGATCACGCCAGTTGGAAGGGGAATGATGCCGTCCATCCCTTTCAAACAACGCTTTCGTCCCAGCTACTCAATTCTATGACCAGGGGAAAATTACGCAGCACGTCTTACAACCGTTTTGTGTATTGTCATGTTTCTAATTCGACAAGTGTATTGAATTTGTCACCTGCATATGCGTCCTCAAATCGTCTCAAATTTTCTCGCGTACGCGGAGATGGGCATCTTTTGCTTTCGACGACTCGGGCCCGAGTCTCAAACCGCTCGGTCTCGATCGGTTGGAGAGTTAATGACGCTGTCGAAGTAGAGACAAGCTGTTAGGAAGGGAGAGCTAAAATAATTTTTTTTGAAAATGCACCACGAATGGCTTTTTCTGGCTGGTCTTGAGGTTCCCAGCTGAAGTAACGATATCGATTCTCACAATCCGTGAAAGAGCCATGCCTGTCCATATCCATATGTCAATTTGGCAAGCGCTCGTTGTTGTCGTCTTTGTGCTATTGCCTACCAAGGTGTACGGAGCCGCAGTCAGATCCTTCCTGAGAAGTAGACTCGCAGGAAAAGATGCCGAGTCGCCGCCAAGTCCACAGTTGGATGCCCTGCAGGATAAAAAGGATGCGTCCCGTTTGGCTGTGCCTCCAAGTGTGCAGGACGTGTTTGACGAATCGATAGAACTGAGACTTTACAAGGATTTCTACTTCAAAGTGCAGAACTTGGAGCGATTCGAGGAGATCTTACCGCAAGCTCGGGATCTGCTGATATCTTTGTTGGCGGAAACAATCGCAGATGCCCACAACGAGCCGCAGTCTGGAATCTTGTCCGTTGAGCAATACACACCTGAAAGCCTGATAAATTTCCTGCAAGTCGACAACGACAGCATCACGCGAGAATGGGAACTCTACATGGCGAGAAGGAGAGCTGGATCGCCAACGGAGCTATTTCAGGACACCGAAGAGGCCAAGTGGTGGCTTAGACAAATGGCACCGGTCAAGTTCGTGGATGGCGCTTGGTTGGGCCACATCAACAAGATCACCACTCCCTTTGCTCTTCGCCGAGTAACGAAAGACGCTTGGCAGGTGATGTCCGAAGAGTTGGGAGACGGGGATCGGGACAAGAATCACGTCTACGTTTACCAGGAGCTGATGAAAGAGATTGGGGCCGAGCTACCAGAGGCAGACACCATCGATTTCACCCATGCACAACACCAACTGAACGAAAAATGCGTTTGGAAAGCCGCCGTTGCCCAATTATTGATATCGCTGTTCCCACATCAATTTCTTCCCGAGATTCTCGGCTTCAACATGCACTTCGAAGGATTGACAATCGAAACCATGAAGGCGGCCAGAGAACTTGAAGACATTGGCCTCAATCCTTATTACTTCGTTCTCCACATCTCGATCGACAACGCCGATTCCGGTCACACCGCGATAGCAATGCAAACGGTCATCAAATACATTGAGCACGTGCGGCAGGCACAAGGGACGGGTGCAGCACAACAAACCTGGAAACGAATCCAGGCTGGCTTTATCCTCTCCAAGGGCCTTTCCGCAGGACCACAGTGTCCATCCCGGCGAAAGTCGACCGCCAAATCCTTCCCCCGCGACGTACGCGAGGCGGAAGTCATTCGAATCTTCAAAGCAAAAGCACCCGTTGCGCACAAAATCCACTGCAGCAGTCGAATGCGGATCGGAGGTCGAAAATTGGTAGACTGGCTCGAACCAAACTCGTTCGCAGGGAAACAATGGCAAATGGACTTTGTGGATTATCTCAGCAACATGAGACCGTGGGTGCGCAAGGGCGACAGCGGCAAGAGCAGGTTGATCCAGGAATTGTCCTGGCAGGGCAAGATGTTCGGCTCATTCACCCAAAGCGAAGTTGAAGCCGTCAAGCGATGGATCGATGCGCTCGGAAATCCCAACCCGCAGGTATACTGGTCTTTCATTGGCCGAACCGAAACCCTGTCCACACAAGTTCTCCAAAAGCAAGACATCCGCGTCGACTACCCCGTCCTGTCCCCGACTCCCCTTACCGCTCCCGCCTCCTCCCCCTCCTCTCCTCCCCTCAATCTCGACCCCGTCACGCCCAGAACGTCGGTGAATCCAGACATGTCGAGACTGCTCCCCCTCTGGTTCAGCAGCCCTGGCCTCCTGGAATCCTTTGTCTGCATCCCCGCAAAAACAACCTCTATCACCGCCTCCTCCATCGTCCGCCTCCTCCGCGCCCAATACGGCTTCGACGCCGAAGGCCCCGGCGTCGCCGGCATGGATGAGGCCCGCCGTATCGACAGCGCCGGCCTGGTCGAACTCGGCGTAGCCATGATGAAGACGTCCGGGCTCCCGGAGCCGGCAAGCTTGAAAGACGTGCTCGAGGCGTGGCCGTCGGAGTTCGCCATCGAGATACTGCACCTATCGATGCGGCCGATGGCGAATTTCGGCCTGCTGCTGGGCCTCGCGTGGGCGTTCGTCGGCCTGCATGACGCGATGACGTCGTCGGCGCTGCTCTCGCCGGCGGGCAAGGCCGTGCTGATGCAGATTGTGCGCCGCGAGCGGGATGGCCTTGAGGTGTGCTTCCGGGAGCTCCAGGAGGATAAGATTCGGTGTGCGGATTTTCATCGGGGTTACGAGCTGGGCAGGGCGGAGGTGGAGGCCTGTTTTGGGCAAGATGTGGTCGTGGCGGAGGCTTTGCCCGTTAAGATATTTGCTTGAGTGGTTCAAAGCCTTTTTTTTTTAATCTCTGTTACCTAGGTATATGAAAAGCGTGCGGTGGGGTGGTCTTGTTTTATCTCCTCGACTTATACTTGTGTAGGGGCAGAGTTGCACCATTAGAATTAAAAAAAGTCATAGACAGTGGCGTGAGTGAGATTTCTATACAGTCCGCACAATTGAAGATTTGCGATTGCCTTGGAGGTGAGACTGCAATATACGGCCGTTTCCAACACCCATAAGGACGTGTGTTTCAGAGAGAACAGCCAAACTCGAATGTGGTTACCTTGCCGGCTTAGAGGAGGGGGGCGCAGAGATGAAGGGGAGAGACTGCTGTGGTGGCAGTAAACGTTAAGGAATGTAATGGAGGGTACTTGGACTCCGAGGGCAATAGAACAGCGGCACAAACACGCAGACATGTCTGTGGCAAAAATGAGATGAGATCTATTCATATTGCAACTCCACTTCAATCTGCTGTGTCCTGAGACGCTCGATGAAGCTTCAAGAAGCCAACCCGTTGTGCCCATGATTGAATCGTCATAGGGTTCTGAAGCCAAGTCGTGGTGCACACAGGCAAAGCGTTATCAACTCGTTTCGTCGTGAAGGATATATGGAAAGCTATTCAATCGTGTCTCTGGGCTCTCGATGATAGCCGAGTTTGGAATGTTCATCTGTCTTGGCTTGAGGGAAGCCGTTGAGTTGCTCTGACACGCCCTCCGAAGAGGCTCCCTTGGCACATCCTCGGTTGTTGAATTGTACTGCCCGCCTTACTTGTTCGCAGCATGTGAAAGAATGGGTTGTTGAGAAGGAGGGGGCGGGAATTTAATGTAGCCCAGTGATCCAGGGGAAAAGGTTGTAGTGAAAAGAATGACAGCTAGAAGAGCCCCTTGATCATCGTCCTTCGCTCTTGCAAAGTGAGCTTGCCCAGCATCTGTTCTTCGTTTTCTTTGTAGGCGATAAACCGCTCCCAAACCTTTTTCCCCAGCGCGTTCATGACAGCTTTATCCTCCTTCAATGCCTCTATTGCATCCTTTAGGCCTCGAGGGACAGCCTTCTCGATGCCCATTTCGCGTCTAGTCTTCTCGTCAAGTTTCTCACTCCGTCCTAACATTGGCTTCATTTTCAACTCCAAGCCCTTCTCCAACGCAGCCATCCCAACTCCGAGGATTGCAGCCAACACAAGATAAGCGTTTGATGTGCAGTCAATGAATCGGAACTCCCAATACGCAGGGCGAATCTTGCGTATACTGCAAGTGCGGTTCTCGGTGTCCCAGCTCACCCATTCGCCACCCGCAAAATCGCTGCGGAGGTAGCTATCGTAGTTGGGCATGGAAATGGCGGAGATACCCGGCACGCTATCCAAGACGCCTGCAAGAAACGCGTCGTCCTTGACATCAGTTGACGAGAGTGAGATGTGCATGTGTTGGCCAACACCGTGAGTCTTGTCGAAGGGCTTTGGATGCATGGTAGCATGTAGACCATGTTTGACGGCGGTCGCTTTGATGGCCTCGTGCATGTAGACAATAGCATCGGCAGCCCGCAAAGGGGTCATCGGTTCCGTCGAGATTTCAAACAAACCGGCAACTAATTCCGAGTGGAAAGTCCAAGTTGGTATTTCGGCCGACTCGATAGCACGGACAGAGTCTTCGAGCACGGCTAAGTAAGGCGTTCTCAAAGAAGCCGTGGAACAGTAAGATCCAATGTCTTTCGCCGGCTCCGTCGACTCTGCAGACGCCGTGAGGTAGAATTCCACTTCAACGCCGACTAAGAAAGACATGCCCTTTTTTTCCCCTACTTCACGCTCGATCTTCTTCAACAGAGACCTTGGGCAGCAATCGAATCCCCGACCTCCTTCGTCGATTGAGCACATGACGGCTGCATGGCCAGGCTGGTAGTAGCAAACAACAAGGGTAGACCAGTCAGGAGTCAGTGAGTCCTTTTCACCAGCAGTGATCTCGTTGAAAGAGCCGTCAACAAGAAATGCACGAGCAAGTGGGCTGGCAACACTAACAGTCAAACCTTGGGCGGCCAAACGAAGGGCCTGGCGAATTGTCACGAGTCGGGTCCGCACTGATGCGGTGTAATCTACCCATTGGAGCCGCACAAATTCAATAGATGGATTAGCATCGAGAAAGGATTGAAGAGCCTGAAGGCTCTGATTATGGGAAAGCTTAGTGGAACCTGTATTGTTTGCCATTGTTGCACTTGACAGCTTGTGTGAGGTCAAGGACAGATGGTAGTGGCAATTATAAGGCGAGCAAGTATCCTTTGCCTGATACGAGGCGGGGAAGGCAACCGAATCATGTGCGTCTTCGGCAACGGAATGGTCAACGCCGATCTCTGATAGTGATGGACACCGATATAGAAAGTGCTCTGACCACACTACGGAGTACTTTGTATGTCCGTCTAGGTACCTCTGGGTCCCCTCGAACATCAGAGCCCTAACCCTAAGCTTATTCATCTCGCAGAACCCAACGAACGCCAACTTAAGGTAAGCAATTGACCGAACATTAGCGCTTTTGATCCCATCTCACGCGGATACCTCCTTCCATGCTCCAGCATAGCTATCTGGCCTCCGTCAGACTAGCAACTTCCTCAAGATCTTCCCACTCGCACTCTTGGGTATGGAGTCCACGAAGCATACGCCTCCGTCCAGATGTTTGTACCCTACCAGTAGCTCTGCGATGTAGGCCTTGACTGCTTCTTCCGAGAGCAACTCACTATTGCGGACAATATAAGCCTTTGGCGCTTCGGAGTTATTGTACTTGACTCCGATGACGGCTGCATCTACGACGGATGGGTGAGCTCGAAGAATCGCTTCAAGCTCAGCTGGCGAAACTTGCCATCCGCGCACTGTGATCTGATCAATACTCTTCATCGAGCAAAAACATAAGTGGTGTCTTACCTTTGATGAGATCCTAGGAAAGGATGTTGGCATCCATCATGAAGATTTCTAGGATTACGACTGGTGTGGCTTGCCTTTTGCCTGTCAACAATGAATATTCGACCCTGCTTATCGACTTTCCCAATGTCACCAGTCTTAAGCCAATCATCCATGAATGAATCGGCAGTGGCTGTGCGATTTCTGAGATATCCAGTCATTAGACGAGGCCCGCGTACACATATCTCTCCTCTTTGGCCTGGTTCTTGGATGAAGACGCCGTGCTCGTTGATCAACCTAAGGTACTATCAGCCATAGACAAAGCAATACAGCCCAAAAAGCATACTTTGCCTCTACGTTGGGTAGCAGCCTCCCGACGCTTCCGGATTCGTCTCGCTCGGGCCACTTCAATGTGGATATCCATCCAGCCTCTGTCATTCCGTAGACCTGTGCAATGCACGCGTCCGGAGCCAGGAGCCTGTACATTTTCTTCACAACGGTAGCATCTAAATGCGCACCCCCACACCAGACAAATCTGACGTGCTTGAGGAAGTTCATGGGTTTCTCCGATGTCACGAATGTGACGATCAAGGGTGGGACGAGGAGTACCTCCGTTATACCAAAACGCTCCACGGCACCTGTGAATTGGGACATGGAGAATCGAGGCATTATGTAAGTCTGATGCCCCTCCCGCAAAGGTGCGAGGTGAGTCAGTGGTGCCGCGAAGGTATGAAACATTGGCAGAAAATTCAATCTATATTGACGTAAGCAGGTGGCCAACGGGCGAGACCCTATATCATAGCGTTTGATGGAATCCACCAACCTCTTGATCTCGTACGGTTTTGAATTGGGGTCATCAACAACACAATTCAGTGCCACCCAAGCATGATGAGAGAGAACGGCCATCTTCGGCATCCCGGTCGTTCCACTGGTGGTCACCAGACAAGCAGGCGTCTCATTAGCAGTTTTCGCATCGTCAAATTGGACCCAGTCATCTTCCCCATGCTGGAGAAGTTCTTTCCACGACTGAAAACCGTGGGGAATGTCGTGGTCCTCGGCGAAGATCAGCACGCTAGAATCTGGAATCTTCAATTCCTCTGTAACTGTCTTTAAGGTTGGCAGCAAGTCCGGCGCTGTGATGATTAGGCTAGCCTCTGAGCTTTCAAGAAGACTCGTGAGTTCCAATTCTTTGAATCCCGGATTCGATCCAACAAACACTGCGCCCGCCCCAATGACAGCCAGGAAAAGCAGAGGATAGTAGATCTGTGAACGTTGCCGCCCCGGGGTCCACGTTATTGAGGGCTCATTGAAGCAAGCCTGATATATCACTTACGTCCTATAATACGGTAAGCTTTGCGTCAGCGCGAATCGAGATAGTTCGATTTGATGTTATTTACATTGTATGAGTGCAGACAGACGCACGAGCCCCTTTTTACACCTAGCCTTTTGAGCCCTTTGATCATCGATCTGATTGCGGTGCGGGCTTGAGAGAAGTTCAGACTTCTGCTCGGGTCCAACGCGTCTATGTAAAGCTGCGCTCATAAAAGTCAATAACCGGAACAAAAGAGCAATCTAGGTTGGGTTTTGGTCACCGGTCGTTCCAAGTCATGGCTTGCTTCATTCGCGAATATCCAAGTCAGCAAGTCGGTGTTGGGCACATCGACATGGCACGTTGGCTTGTAGTGCATTGTCTTTGCTAAGCTATGGCGTCAAGGTGGATTGGAGGGAGGATGAGGTGGAAAGCAGTGATCCAACAATGAAAAGAGTGATTTGGTGTCCGCCCACTCGAAGCAACCCGTGAATCCGGTGGCAAACAGCTCGGGGAAGATACCAAACGCAGCTCCGTGCTTCATGCGCCGTCGGGTCCTCTCTGCCATCTCTGCACATGCAGCTCAGCGAGACCGGACCATAGTCGCGCTGCGGCTAGAGAACAGTCCGAATCCCCGGATAACGTCTTGAGTGAGATTTCCGCTATAGGGGTGTGAACGCTAGGCTCCTATGAGCTTTCCCCACTATAGGGGTGTGATCACTAAGGTAGGATTGTGGATTCCATCCCGCCATAGGGGTGTGATCGAGCGGATCGTGGATTTCCTAGTGGAAATAACGCTGATACTGATACCATGAATATTACAGCTCATGTTACCATATGGCCAAACTAGCGTGCAGTTCAGGCCACTGCTGAAGGCCCACCCCAGGAAGTACCTTTGATAGCGCCAAACCTAACTGCTCTACAGCTTTTTCGCGGTATCGAACTGGATGAGTATGACCTCGATAATCTGCAGAATCAGCACGGGATCGAAATAAAGTAGGTAAGGTATAGAGTTGAAGGTTCCACCCTACCGCCGATCTAATGTATGTTACCAATATCAAAACATTCTTTTCTTTGGGCACATGTCCGTCTCCAATGCTCAAATTCGAAGATTCCCCACAACAATCGCTGTTATGATGAGCTCAAGATTTGCAGGAGCTATACCTCTGTTCACTTCACGCCTATCCCGCGCAACACCAGGAACGTAACATATGCTCGGGTGGCACTAAGGGTGAATGGCTCGAGGGAGGGTCGCGCCGCCAGGAGCCCCGCCCGAGCACATCCGCTCGATCGAGCCGTTGCCATTACCATGCCACGTCAACATCCAGGCTGTGCCATCCATGGAGTCTCTAAGGGCCATGCGAGCGAGTGCCTCAGCTGAAAATGTTTGAAAATTCTGCAAGCTCCTCCGTGGATATGCAAACCGCCATGCACGGTCAGCTGCAGTACGTAAAGACCGGACGAGTTGCCCAATCCAAACCGCCCGAGCCAGAACGATGCGAGAAGTGACCTGCAGACTCATGCATAGTTCGGCATATTCAAAATCTTCAGCTCTCGGCCGACTCTGCCCCCTTGTAATGGCCGCAAGCGATATTTTTTGTTAACATGCCGACGATGTTGTTGACGGATTGCAATATTTCATACATTACCGGAAACCGTAATTCTGTATGTGAACTTTGTCTTTTGGCCCGACCGTTTCCGAAATGCGACAACGGAGCGGTGCAAATTCTGATCGTGGATTACGACTTAAGCGATTATTCCGCCATAGGGGTATGATCCGCGCTAGACAAACAGAGTCCTCACGTGACCATTTCCTCAATCGCAAGCGTTTCGCTTCCTGCGTCCGTCCAAACCCTTGGCTCGGGACATGCCCAGGTTAGGTACTCAGAATCTGAAGCATTCAACTCCATACGCCTAGCCATATCACTTTCGCCAGCGATTAAAAGATCGCCTTGATCAACATTTTACAGGAAACAGCCTAGCCTCAAGGCCCCACAACCAATGGCAGGCCCCAACGCGCCCAAGCCAATCTCCCTTGCCATCGTCGGCGGCGGGATCGGCGGCCTCTGCCTCGCCGTCGCCCTCGTCCACCACGACGTGCCGGTCCACGTCTACGAAGCCGCGCCAGCCTTCGCCGAGATCGGCGCCGGCGTCGGCTTGGGCCCCAATGCGATGAGAGCCATGGCGCTGCTGGACCCTGCCATCTTGGAAGGATACAAGCGGTGCGAGACGACGAACGTGTCGCCGGCGGAGCAGGACCGGTTTTTCAACTTCCGCTACGGGATGGAGAAACTGAGCCCGGAGGGAATGGTCGCGGGGGAATTGATTTGCGAGGTGAGGTCCGGGGGCGTCACGTCGAGTGTGCATCGCGCGCGGTTTCTGAACGAGCTGGTGCGGCTGATGCCGGAGGGGGCGGCGAGTTTCGGGAAGCGGCTTGTTGAGATTGAGGAGGGAGGTGAAGGGGTGTTGTTGAGGTTTTCGGATGGTACCGAGGCTAGACATGATGCTGTTGTGGGCTGCGATGGGATTAAAAGCCAGATGAGGAAGCTGCTGCTGGGAGAGGGACATGAGGCGAGTGAGGCGGTCTTCTCATGGAAGTGTTGCTATCGAGGGCTTGCGCCGGCAGACAGAGCTATAGAAATCCTAGGGGAGGACTTAGCACTCGAAAGCCAGATGTGTAAGTGGTCAGTTCCCCAAATAGGCGCTGTGACGCTGACAAGCCAGATCTGGGAAATGGGGGTCATATACTTACGACGGCGATCGAGCAAGGTAAGGTTATCAATATAGTTGGGTATCACACAAAGAAAGATGGGAGGTGGGACGATAGTGCGTGGGTCAAGCCGACAACGAAGCAAGAAATGCTTGCGACGTACAGTAGTTTCAGCGAGCCTGTGAAAGACATCCTGGGCTTGATTGAGAAGGCGGATGTTTGGGCATTGTTCGACCACTTGCCGGTGGAAACGTATCATCGGGGAGGCAAAATATGTCTGCTTGGCGATTCGGCACACGCAAGCACACCTCACCATGGCGCCGGCGCTGGCATGGCGGTAGAAGATGCTTTCATTCTGTCAAAATTGCTAGCTTCGATTCAAAGTGCGGAAGAATTGGAAGGCGCTTTTGCGGCCTATGACGCGGTGCGGAGACCCCGATCACAAAGGTTGGTGGCCTCGAGCAGAAGGATGGGCAAGGTTTACGACTTCGAAGACGAGGCTGTTGGAGATGACATCGAAGCGATGCGGGAATATTTGGAAACTGCTTGGGACTGGATATGGAAAGAAGACTTGGACCGCCAGCTTGAACATGCTCGATCGCTGTTGTTGAAGCGCGAAGAAACAATGGTAGAATTTAGAAGCTCAGTCTGAACGATGTATATAAAGGCTCTCCACTTTTCTTCAAGAACCACTTTCTGTTAGGATTGTTAGACCTAATCAGATACAGCTAGGGCACGCAGCAAGGTCGTACTGAGGGTTAGATATCGCGACATCAGGACCTCAAATACCTAAGACTCGATGATCTGATTTCCGAGCCGACCTGTCTCAGCTGCGGGACCCGTGACTGCAGCCTGTGGCCAGGGTTGAATATGCTCAGCGTTCCTGACATCAGGCTGCTTTAAACTGTTCGCGGAAGCGAACACTCCTTCGGCAGCCCTTCTCTTCAATATCTGGCAAGGTTTCACAATCACCACACCGGATTGTGTATTTAGTCTCCATCATTGCCATGAATACCACCATGTATGGCGACTGGTCCTCGGCTCACGGGATTCTGTCTCCCTTGTTTGAGAAGGAGTTGCCTCCCATGTTATACTCACCATCTGACATCACGCAAGCTCGAGGTGCTATTGCAGAGGCTAATTCGGAGCTTCGGACCATGATGCTCGAAGCACTGGGTATCATGGACGCCAAGATCCGGGGTTTTAGTGAAACGAGATGAGTAGGTGGTCATCAAGGCGCCCTCACAGTATAACAGCAGCAAGCTTCTAATCTGCAAAAGGGGAAATTGGGGGAGAATAAAAGTATTGCGTGACGCTCGGCTAGATTTCTAATTCAGATAGCCGGTCGATAAACTTGACCCAGCCATTCGCCAAGGGCTTCTCACCTGAGACAAGGCTCAAAGTCTGTTGGCACTCACACAGAAATTCGATAGCTTAAAAATCTTTCCACGTCGATTGCCTATCCTGAAGATAAGCGCAACTGCCAATTGCCTTCCTGATGCCATTCAGCCCACCCAAAGGCCATACACTGAGGACTGAGTCTCTCCACGTAGTTTTGGCAGCATCGTTTTCGGCCTTCAGGTTGACGTTCACTTTCTCAAACACACTCGGCAAGGTAGCGGCATCGTACTTTTCACGTAGTGCATCATACCACCCACGGTCGTAAATAGCCCAGAACTCCTCTTCCGTATAAAATGTATGCGCATACAACCACTTCATCCCTCCCAATTCTCGAAGGATGTGCTCGAGATCTCGATTCAGCCTGACGAAATCATCAGTCCCTGAACGAGGATCACCCCAGAGACCGATGTTCAGCATAGATTTCAGTGTACGGCCATCCGGCTCCGTCTCGTTGAGGTGGGGGTGCATTGTAGGCAGCGCGCCCTGTCGTAAGGGGCAAAGCCAGAGTGGGTAGATGCCGAACACTTTGTCCGTGTATTCGATGAATGCCTCGGCTGTGGCATAGGGTAGTGCTAGATCTTGGACGATGTACTTCTTGGAATGCCTGCTGGCATGTAATGCCTTATATAGCATGCGGGTCTTAAGAAATTCGTCCAAGAACCAGCGCGTGTATCTGTTGAACGGCATGTGGAAGTATTTAAAGGCGGAGGCGCCAACCCAAAAACCGCCTCGATCGTAACGGAAAAGATATTCGGCCAAGGGTATTGTTTCAGTGGTGGGACCGGGCTGTCTTCTAATGGCATCGTGGACATGTAGGTAGAACCAAGGGTCTTTGGCTGCACTGAAGCCTTGGATCTGTGTATCCTGCTTAGGAGAGTCCGTCATACGTCCGGTGATAACTGCGCCTTCATGCTTAGAAAAGAGGATGCCATCCACATAATCGTTGTGAGAGTCTGCTGTCGCGGATTTTATCTTCTCAATAGCTTCAGCTGTGCTCGAAATGGAGTCGTAAGTCGCCTCGACATATTTCTTTGCTTCTTTGAGTTGAATTTCGACCAGCGTGGTCACTCCCAAGCTACCAACAGCGCCCGCACCGCCTTGAAACAGGTCCGTGTTTTCCGTGTCTGAGCAAGTAACGACCTTCCCATTGGCGAGCACCATTTCGGTGTAGTTAATCGTCCGATCGAAGAACCCGTGGTTGAACGAGCTGCTCTCCCCCGAGGTCCCCGCATAGCCGCCCCCGACTGTGATACCAGGGAACTCCATGATGACAGGTGGAATCAATCCATGCTTCAGGGTCTCCTCCACGAGTCTGTCCATGGGTACGTTGGGCTCAACCAGCGCCGTGTTCCTGTGGATGTCAACCTCCAACACGTGGGAGAGCTCACTCGTATCGACGACCCTTTTGCGGTCGATGGCCCTCGTTGAATTCGTAGAGCCATGGTAGATGCGGAACTTCTCTTGCCTGTCATAGAATTGGCGTACAATGGCTGAGATGTTATTGACGGCTTTCACATGCCGGTCCATTGACCCGGCCAGTCTTCCTGTCATCAAGGCATCGGGGAGACTTTAAACTCCGCCATTGCTAGGTATGAGCTCCAGGACTGCTTTCGCAGAGACAACAAAATGTCCCATGCGGGCTTATGTTTGACATTTGGTTGTCGATGAACGAGGGAAGGCTCCGGACATAAGAATCATGTCTCGGCCCACCTTCCCTCTTCAATTTGGTGCATCATTTGAACAAAGATCTTCTCAGGTCCTCAGTACAGTCGAAAGCTCCATTCTGACTTCCTCCGTCCTCGCCCAAGATGTCAAACTCATCTCCGCCCGCAGTGCGGCCTCAGAAGAGCATGTCGTCTCGTCTGCTCACTATGAAGGTACCGTTACTGTTTCCCGAGCACAAACCCTCCGTTGACCCCCTCCCAGTTCATGCAAAGAGCTGCAGCCTCGAGCCCGAACCCTACTCCTTCATCCAAGGCTTCCAACCCTCAAATAGAGAGCGGCCAGACACCGCCTTCGAAACGCCGGAGGTTAGACACAAGAACTCCAGACTATTCTACGCCTACGTCTCCTCCGGAACTTCTGCAGATTCAAGCAGCTGTGAACGAAGAGGAGGCGAAGAGGGAAAGGGCTATCGAGCGACTGGCGGAAGAAGTTGGTGAGACGAAATGGATTTTGAGCACCGTCGATGGAGACGAGGGCGAGGAGCCCGATAGTCTGGGGCAAAGGGGAGGGATGTTACGAGTCACCAACGCGGGCTACGCAGATATAGACTCTGAACCATGGAGACCAGCCGAGGCAGGGAGGCGGAGTTTCGGGAAATTCAACAAGGAGCTTGAGGTACGGTACAACTCATTCTTCATAGTCATGAGGGTTTTAGATAATCGTATTTCTATTCATTAAGATGGTAGGTGCAGCTGAAGCTAATATGCAAATAGAAAAGTCAGAATGGTACAGCGGATCAAGGCCCCTCCGATTCTTCAGAAGATAGCAACGAAAAAGATGCTGGCGAAGTTGCCGAAGACAGCGATGACCCAGCCGGTGCTCTCATCCGTGAGACGAAAGAGGAAGCGCTGCGGCGCGCAAAAGCTGAGCGAAAGGCGAAGAGGAGAGCTGAGAAGGCGGAGCTGGCGAGGTTGGCGGAGAAGAGGAAGAGCAAGCAGGTGAAGCTCAATCAATTGTCCTCCATATCTAGCGGTGGCGGTGGAGGCCAGAAGATGGCAGCAGAGAATAGTATGGATGAACGCGCATGTTACAATTGCGGTCAAACGGGTCACGAGCAGAGGCATTGTCCGCAGCAGAGAAAGCGTAAGTACGAAGATAGTGGTGGCAGTAAGCTGAAGAAGTCCAGGATACCTTTAGAATATTAGCATTTTGCATTATGTTTCAAGCCCACTCGGATGTCTGATGCTTACTCTCGACACTTTCAAACATCGCGGAAGAGCAGGTCCAGCCCAGCGTCGTATTCTACGTCATTCTCCACATCAATGGCTGAGGGAACCTTGTACTTTGGGGATGAAGGCTTTGCCTCATTCTTAAACTTCTTAGATTTATCTTTCTTAGCCTTCGGAGCTCCAGCAGCCTGCGGAGTGCCATTGTATTCCTCTCTCAATGTGTCGAAGTTATCAGAACTTCTGCGTAATGCCGGCCTGGAGCTTGTCTCTTTTGTTCTTGTATTGGACTGAACAATATAGAGTGGTTCAGGTGCCGAGTCTTCAGAGCGCCGTGTGCGATGGGCGGGTGACCTGTTTGAGTGAGGCGGCGAGAGAGACTTTTGCCTTTCGAAACGGTTTTCTTCTTGGGCTAGGCCACTTTGATCAATCTTTCGCTCAATGTCGCTGCTGTTCCAGGAAAGACTCGACGGGCTCCGGTTTCTCGAACCTTTGGAAGCGTAAAGGGGCGTGTTGCTTGCTAAACGCATGAGAAGGTCATGGGGCTCGATTGGTGGCCCTGGGTCGGTGTATGAATCATTCGAGGAGTCTGAGCTCGAGGAGTCGCTTGCATCGTCTGGTGTTGTCCTCTCTTCGACCATGTCTGCGAATCTAACCTTCTTGGCAGGCGGTGTGTATTTCGCAGAGTTGAGTACGTTGGCAGTTGAAGCGTCGTCGTAGAATCTGACCTTCTTGACAGGCGGAAATTTAGTCGGCTTAATTGAAGGAACTTTTCTTGGCGCAGCTTTGTTTTTGTTGGCTTTGGCTTCATTCTTCGATGTTGAAGCTGGGCGCTCCCCGCTTGGTCTATCTATGAGACTATGGCCAAGACCTGCGTCGCTGTTTGATGATGACGATGAGCTGCTTGAGCTGTCCTGTGACCTCTTTCTCTTTGCCGTAGTTTGGCTGCTCCCCTCATCACAGTTGTTGTATGACGAGGATAGTAGTGAGCTGGGTCCTGGGTCGCTCTCAACCATGACTGATTTTCCTTTTCGCTTTTTCGGCGGACCCTTCTTCGGTGTTTTGAGGCCAATTGCCTGCCGTCCAACTTCTTTCTTATTTATAATTGGCAGAGGACCTTCACTTGATGTCTTCTTATCTACTATTGCTGGGAGAGGAGACACCAGAGGTTGATAGGCTTCTTCGAGAGGACGACTCGGCTCCACATCGTCGAAATGGATACCAGTGACACCGAATCTAATGCGACACATGGACGGCAACCCAGTCATTGTATTGAGTGTAGCCCTTGACGTTGCCCAGGAACGCTGCAAACAACAGTAGCTCCGATTATTCCGAGCATGAACGTATGCATTGGTCCCATCTATTTTATTCGCTATTCGAGCCCCGCAGAGCAGAGTCAAGACAGAACGGTTCTCTTCCCATAAATGTGCAGAGAAATCTATAGGGAAAAAATGATAGTGACCCGGAGCGCACAAGGAAAGTGCCAGTCCAAGTGATAGCGTTCATCGCGTGGAGAATTCCAAATGCCTTATTTTCCATCTTTCAGCTGGTACCGGCTTGGTTGGTTGAACCAAACGAACTGCATTTGGAGGTTGGGTTGAGGAGGACAATCTGGCCCCAGGACATCCATGTACCGGTGAGGCTTGCCATTGGCATCGTGTCCACGGCAGTTGCACATGCAAAGGCGGGGAGGACTAAGACCAGGCCTACTAGTGGTTGTGTAGCACTTCCTCAAAACATGAACAAGCAGAGCGGTTTCTCTTACGCGAATGCTTCGAATGGATTGATGGGGAAATTTTTAGCTGTGGGTGCACCTATTCATGGGAAGAGGCTCTCCACCGGTTCTCCAGTAAAGCTCTCCGCTCCTGAATTGGAAGTGCATGCTGCTCCCATCATATCACGCTGTCTGGGACAAACCAAGTCTTCAGTGGGATGTTACACCCAGGAATCAACCTCCTAGGACAGACGCTCAACATGGTTAAGGTAATCCCTATGGTTGAAGGATAACGGACCCTTATCTTAGGTCCTTCCATTCGGACAGCAACGTTGAAAAGCACATGTTCCAAATAATAATACCTCACCACGGTGCTTTGGGGGATTGGCTCAGGCAGATGCCTTTGCAAATATCATCATACTTATCAAGGTTCAGGTTCGTTTTCGACGAGAAGGCAGAATTTAAAGGCCAGCCTCCGATATTTTCCGCTACAAAATCCACTCCCCGTCGGTCTGCATTACTCTGCATTGCAGTGCATTGTATTGCGTTGCAGATGGCATTCCCGTTACCGCAATCGACCAATATCCGTATCATTGTCTATGCCAAGATGACAGACGCTGCAACCGCATCATACTAAGGTAAGGTAATGTACCTTACTGTAGGTAGTTAGCGTACTCGGCATGATTGGCCGGGCCGTTTCAAACCGAGTGGCCGATGGTCTCTTACATTCGTCCGTAATTGCGGAGATACTGCCAGCCTGACCTTTTCCCACATCTCACCACACTACTCTACCTACCCTAAGAATCCTCTCAACTCCCAATTCTTGCTCCTTTTAGCCTTCCGCACCCAGAATGCCTCCTTCCTCTGGCAGCAGCTCCTATCTGAGGCCTGCTAGAGCGACCTGTCCGAAAGTGCTGCAATAACGCCATCAATCGACCTGTCGTCATCGCACGTGCTCTCCTTTAGTTGCGAAGCATTAGCAAAGCTTGCCTCCTACGACTCATCCATTCGCCGCTGCAATGTTTGGGCCCTTCTTTGAGTCCTTTGCATGGGTCAAGGCCCGTGCCCCCTACAACATTTTCAAAAAACGGCGCCTAAATTTTATCACCATCCACTGTGTGTCACCCAATTCGATTCCGATGACATTGATAACCATGAACGCTAATTTCCTCTTCCCTATGGACAGACCTTTACATCCTCTCCATGTCCATCATCGGATCAATCCTCCTATTCCCTGCAGGCGGTATTGCCTACATAGACGCCCTGTTCTTTGGTGCTGGCGGTGCGACCCAAAGTGGTCTCAATCCGTATGTAACATACTTTTCCTGTCAGGTCTCCCATGCTTACAGGGCGCAGCGTGAACGTCAATCAGCTGGATACCTACCAGCAGGTCAGGGTTTCCCAAATCCGCCCATGGGATCCTTTTGCTCATTCGCTCCACAGGTCGTGCTCTATTTTATTGCAATGATGTGTAACCCTATATTTATAAATACCTTCGTCGTCTTCGTCCGATTATACTGGTTCGAGCGACGATTTCAAAACGTCGTACGAGAAGTACGCCAATTGCGGGGGTCGCGATCGCGTACCAAGACAGAGGCAAGGAACGAACTAGGTGCAATCCAAACGGAGAAAGGTGTACAAGGTCGCAGTATCGTCGTTATGCACAATGGCCACGCAGACAAACCGGAAGTGCAAGGGAACGCTGAAGCGCTGGACAAAGTCACGGACACCATCGATCATGCACCCTTTCGACCGCGACCTCGGTCTCAGACGTTCCAGAGGAATATCACTTTTGCAGACGAAGTTCAAGGCCGAGACAGCGAGGATGTGCCCCCCTTAATGCCCCAGCGGCTAAGTCCGGAGCAACACATAGCCATCCTCGAGAATCAAAGAAACCCGAAGGACAAAGGAGCACTGCGAATACCTGGTCCCCGAGATTTTGATCGCGGCATTGAACCAGAGGCACTAGATGCGGTGGGTGAAAAGGACGATTACACTCACAATGCCACGAACCGGATAGATCACGAGGATACCATAAACGGGAATCCTGTGAAGCGCAACATCACAATTGATGTGCCTGACCGCCCTCCACAACGAACAGATACTGGCACACTTCCCAGATTACCGTCTCGAAAGAGTGGGTTTGAGAATATGGCAGCAACACCGACTGCAGAGAATCCAGCCGCTCTTCGGGCTCGGACTGGCACATTCTCAAGCCTCAAGGGGTGGGCCTCGAGAGAAAATGAGCACATTGCACCATATCTCAGCTGGCAGCCTACGATAGGAAGGAACTCAGCATTTGTAAATTTGACGGAAGAACAGAGGGAGGAACTGGGTGGAATCGAGTATAGGTCACTGAAGACACTGGCCATCGTTCTCGTCTGTAAGTTTGCCCATTCAAAGCAAAAAAATTCAACTTATCTCTAATTCTCAAATGAGTAGCCTACTGGGTTTCGTTTCATTTGCTTGGAGTCATCACACTACTTCCCTGGATTGTACGTAGCGGAACATGGGGGCCAATAGTTGACAGTGACGGACTGTCCAGAGTTTGGTGGTAAGATTGGAAAGCGCCTTGTACTTGATCAGAGCTGAAATATGCGACAGGGGAATATTTACGCCAGCATCCATGTTCAACGATCTCGGGTTTACCCTGACCCCAGACTCCATGGTATCTTTCCAACTCGCAATTCTTCCTCTCCTCCTGGGAGCCTTCCTCATCATCATTGGAAATACAGGCTTTCCGTGCATGCTTCGCTTTGTGATCTGGGTGCTGGCCAACATTGTGCCACGCGAAAGTGGTGTCTGGGAAGAACTCAGGTTCTTGCTGGACCATCCCAGACGCTGTTTCACTCTTCTATTCCCTACGGCCGCGACCTGGTGGCTTTTCTGGATTCTTGTCATCCTCAATGGCGTCGATATTGTGTTCTTCATCATCCTTGACGTAAGCCACTACTCGTTTCACCCTCCTTGATAATCACTAACAGGTCTTATAGCTCAATGATACAACCGTGACGGGCATTGGCCCTCCTGGATATCGGGTTCTGAACGGCCTCTTCCAGGCCGCTAGTACGCGTACAGCAGGGTTCGCCTCTGTGAATCTTGCCAATCTCCATCCTGGCATCCAAGTATCCTACCTAATCATGATGTACATTTCCGTGTTCCCTATCGCTATTTCGGTTCGTCGAACCAACGTATACGAAGAGAAGAGCTTGGGCATTTATGGTTCCTCGTTCGAAGTTTCAGAGGACGATAAAGAGCCAAGCTACGTAGGTGCTCATTTGCGCCGCCAACTGAGTTTTGATTTATGGTATATATTCCTGGGTCTGTTCATCATCGCCATTGCCGAGGGAAGTCGATTGGCGGATGCAAGCCAGTACGCGTTCAGCCTGTTCGCGGTTCTGTTCGAAATCGTCTCCGCATACGGCACTGTTGGGCTGTCTCTTGGCTACCCAAATGTCGACACATCGTTCTCGGCCCAGTTTAGCGTGATATCAAAGCTTGTCATCATTGCCATGCAAATACGTGGCCGCCATCGTGGCTTGCCGTATGAACTAGACCGAGCCGTTCTTCTTCCGAGCGATCATTTGCATAAAAAGGAAGACGTGGACGCTGGCCTGAGAGCACACAGACGCAACTCGAGCCTCAGTAACATCGAGCCTGTAGGACATGTCCTGACCCACCGGACTCCTGCAGCAGGACAAGGACCTGTGGATACCGCTACAGCCTCTGGAAATGCCCAGGCAGATGGAGCGGGGCTCACCATAGAGACATCGGATTCGTCGAATCACTCCGGCGAGCATTTACGTCGTGGAGTGTGGAAATCGATGGCTGGTATGGCAAAGAGGCCACAATTTAAGAAAAACAATAAAGACGCTGTAGCCTAAAGAGTCATGCGTATAAAGGGTTTCGGGAACCTTCTTGGATGCCGCTTTGGAAAGGCGGGCAGTCGGATCTAGGATACGGAAGGCTATAGATGGTATTGACTTTCAGCGCGGTGTTGAGTGGCGGACTACTTGAGAGAACAAGGCTCGCACATGTGATATCCATTTTAAAAACATAAAGTTGCATTTAAGTGAGTATCATGTTTTCAATGCACCTCCTGGACCAGGTCGTTCGTGCTACTGCAACACTATATATTTCTCCAAGTGAGGAGGTATCGACCGCAGCAGATTCTTGTCCTGAAGCCACTTCCTCGAGAACAATCGATCAGCATAACGATACGCACCATCACACAAGATAGTAACGACCGTCTTTCCCTGCCCAAGTTTCTCTGCTACCTCTTTTGCCGCCACCACATTCAAGCACGAGCTAGCACCCAGATATAGACCCTCCTCGTCCAAACACCGATAAACCATCTCAATACTTTTCTCATCACTGATGTGCAGTGCTCCATCCAGCATATCAATATCCGCTTTCAAATTATCTGTAACCCTCCCCTGCCCAACCCCTTCGGTGATACTGGACCCGGTCCGCTCTACCAAGTGCCCCCCACTCGTGATATACGAATGCAACACACTCCCCGGCGGATCCGCCAGGTAGCATTTTACCCTCCCATCAGACGCATCCTTCAAATACCTCGTCACACCTGCCAAGGTACCTCCAGTTCCGGTAGCACAAGTAAAAACGTCAATCTTCCCCCGGGTCTGATTCCATATCTCCGGCCCCGTCGTCTCAATATGCGCCTTTCGATTCGCCAAATTATCGAACTGATTCGTCCAAACCGCATTCTCCATCTTCTCGGCATGCCGCGCAGCCTGATGATTGTAATTTTCCGGATTCTCAAACGCCACCGCTGGCACCGGATACACTGTGGCGCCCAGCAACCTCAACAAGTCAACCTTTCCCTGGCTTTGTGTGCTTGGCATGTATATCACCAACTGATACCCCTTCGATCTGCAGACATGCGCGAGGCCGATGCCGGTGTTTCCCGCTGTGCCTTCGACGACGGTGCCGCCGGCGCGGAGCTGGCCGCGTTCTTCGGCATCTTTAATCACGTAGAGGGCAGCGCGGTCTTTGACACTGCCGCCGGGGTTCTGGAATTCGGCTTTGCCGTAGATTTCGCAGCCGGTTTCGTGGGAAAGGCGGGAGAGGCGGATCAGGGGGGTGTTGCCAATTGCTTGCAAGGTCAGTAAATGTGTGTATTGGGGAGACGAAGGGGAGGTGGGGGTGTGCATGTGGAATTGAGTACCCCCGACGAAGCCATTAACATGGCCTTGTGCTTTCGCTAATTGGACGCCGTATTGGTTAGTCATGTCGACTTTGGATGCGAACTGTGCTGCTCGGTAGGCTGTGGTTGTGAGGCGGCGTATGCTTTGCTTGTACATACCGTCTGAAATTTTGATTAAAGAAGAAAGGCAACCTGTGAGGAGAGACATTAAGACATCAATAAAACCCAGAGTATGAAAAGTATCCAAAGCCCACAGTGATTTCGTGAGACTTTTTGAAAGGGGTTTAGCGGCATCATGACGCCATTGTGTCTATTCGGCCTAACCTTTACCCGCTCCGGTGTTTACTCTCCATCCTCAAGCCAGAACATCTAAAAGTCGACTCCATCAAGCATACCGCCAACACGTTTAGAATGCCAGGCAAGGCAACAATACGCACCTCTGACCCCCCGCGCCTCGCCTCCAAATCCTCAACAAAATCCCTCTCCTCGCGCCGCGCGACCACGACTGTCGTGATCCCCGAAGAAGGCCCCTCCACCAGCCTGCGCGCACAGATCTGCACTATATTTGGCGATGCGCAGAGATCAATCGCCGGCCATAGGAAATTGGTCGTCGGCTTCAGGAAGATTCAAGAAGCCTGCGTTTATGAACCCAGCAAACCCGGCAAGCACGCGCGGCAAGAGTTCCAGGAGGATGATTTCAACGTAGAATTTGCGCGATGTGTGATACGCCTGATGGGTGCGAAGAAGAGCGAGGGGGTTGGTGATCGGTTGATTAGGTTTATTGGGTTCTTTTTGAGGAATGCGAGTGAGAAAGGTGAGATGGTCCGTCCAAGGCATTTCTATTGGATGCGGTGCTAATGAGAAGTAGATGCTGCATTGATCCCGCAGTCGGACTGTGAGGAAATGCAATCATTTCCTGATACTGCGAGCACACGCCTAACCACGCACGTCCTTTCCATCCTGCTACAATTCCTGTCTTCGAGAGAGAAGACGGTGCGGTATCGCTCTACACAGCTTGTGGCTCATATTATCAATTCTCTCGATTCCATCGACGATGAGTATTACCATCTGCTAAAGATGGGCCTCTTGAAGAGAATCAGGGATAAAGAGTCGATGATCCGAGTTCAGGCTGTCATCGGTCTGGGACGGCTTGCAGGGAATGAAGACGAAGGGGAGCAGAATAACGATGACAGCGATGACGACGATGTGAGCGGCCTTCTGGAGAGATTGCTTGAAGTGCTTCAGAACGATCCCAGTGCCGATGTTCGCCGGTCGTTGTTGCTCAATCTACCCTTGACCCCTGAAACTCTGCCATACCTTCTAGAGCGTGCTCGGGATTTGGATCCCGCCACACGGAGGGCACTCTATTCGCGACTACTTCCGGCATTAGGGGATTTCCGCCATCTTTCATTGTCCATGAGGGAGAAGCTCCTTCGGTGGGGCCTGCGCGATCGAGACGAGAACGTTCGAAAAGCAGCCGCTCGCTTATTACGTGAGCGCTGGATCGAGGACTGTGCCGGAGCGCGTCCTAGCGTTGAAGTCGGGAAAGCCGCAGAACTTGCGCCGCCCAGTGTGGATGGCTTGCTTGAATTACTAGAAAGAATCGACATTGTCAATTCTGGCATCGAGGAGGGTGTAGCTGGTGACGCCATGAAGGAGTTCTGGGATGGTAGACCGGATTATCAAGACAAGGTCAGCTTTGCGGATCCTTTCTGGGATCATCTGAGCCCCGAGAGCGCGTTCATGGCTAGAAGTCTACATGATTTCTGGCGAAGCAAAAGGGACGGGAAGTACGAAGCTATGGTTGAAGAAAAGATGCCTGAAGTGACAAAGCTTGCCTTTTTCTTGCAAAGATATACCAACAGCTTGGCCGAAACACTCCAAAGAAATTACGCTAGAGGAGGAACAGAAGAAGAGGAAGATACCGTCGAGCAAGAGTTCATCGTTGAGCAATTACTGCATATTGCGAAAGCTCTCGATTACAGCGACGAGGTCGGAAGACGGAAGATGTTCTCGTTGCTAAGGGAGACGTTGTCAATTGCTGAACTACCGGACGAGATCACGAAACTAGTCATCGAGGTCCTCCGCGATGTCTGTGGCAGCAAAGCTGCGGGTGAGAGGGAGTTTTGTGGTGTTGTTCTAGAAGCTGTCGCCGAGGTCCATGATGCTATTTCGGCCGACGAGCCAATGGCTGACAATGAGGACGAGAGCTTCCACTCGGCTCGATCAGGAGTCAGTGATAGCACACCTACTGAAGTCAAAGGACCTCGAAATTTGGCAGGTGACAGCCATGGTAACGATGAGAAGGATGATATGAAAGCTATCAGAGAGATCATGATCAATATGAAATGCCTGCATATTGCGCAGTGCATGCTTCAGAATGTGGAAGGCAGCCTTCAGCAGAATGTGCATTTGGTGACCATGCTCAACAATCTTGTGGTCCCAGCTGTGAGGAGTCATGAGGCGCCAATTCGAGAAAGGGGCCTTTTGTGTCTTGGTCTTTGCTGTCTTCTGGATAAGGTATGTGCAAGAATCACTCCATTCCCACTACATTCTAACGTAGTCAATGAAAGAATCTCGCGGAAGAGAACCTGACCCTCTTCTTGCACTGCTTCAGCAAAGGCCACGATGCACTCCAAGTCACTGCCATACATATCCTAGCAGACATATTGACCACCCACCCAACTCTCCTCACATCAGTAATCACAGACGCCAACCTCCAGAAATCAATTTTAAAGGTCTTCGCTAAAAGCATGAAAGCAGGCCACACTCCAGACGTGCAATCAGCTGCCACGATCGCTCTCTGCAAGCTGATGCTCACCTCAGTAATCCAAGACGAGGACTTGCTAAAGCAGGCCCTCATCTGCTACTTCGATCCCTCAACCAAGGAGAATGCTGTGGTGCGACAAGCGCTAAGCTACTTCTTACCTGTGTACTGCCATAGCAGACAAGAGAATATGGAAAGAATGGCAAATGTCGCCGGTGGAGTCATGCACGCTGTCGTTGATCTAAGCGAAGAACTCGATGAGGGCGAGGAGATGGTGGGAATTAGCGTTGTTGGGAACATGCTGGTCGATTGGACAGACGCCAGGAAGCTGGTTGTGCAAGATGAAGCCTCTGTTACCTGGGATGAGGCAGGAAAGAAGGAGGCCAAAGCGGTCAATGGAAATGTCCATTTGGTGTTAGCAGAAAGCTTGCTGGAGAGAGCTTTGAGCCATGGATGTTCTAGTAAGTCTATTCATCACCATTGCAAGATCGGAGAGGGCTAATGAGGGAAATAGAAGAAGACAAGAAAGCACTGATTGCCATGCTGGGCAAGCTCTATATCACCTCCAACTCTACTGCGGACAAGCTCAGCACAGTGAGCCAGCTGGTCATCGACGCCATCGACACTAAGATCGCTAGTGATGCAGCCTCGAAGAGTGCGCTCAATAAGCTGCACCTGGCTCTCAGCAAGGCAATTGGCGAGACGGGTAAGGCCAAGAAGACTGCTGATGAGATTGAAATGCCTGTAGCTGAGGAGGAAGGGACTCAAGTGGAGGGGGAGGAGTCAGTGTTGCCGGCTGTGAAGGACGTGAAAATGGAAGTGGATGAGGGCGTGACCGAGAGGGACTCGGTGTTGGAAGAGCTGCTTGGTGATGAGGACGAAGATCTGTGATTTAATTTTGCATAGCATCTGCTATGGCATCTTTGCCAATGCATCATTATGTACCTTGGAATCATGGTGAATGAAGTGATGAGTCGAGTGTGTTACAACTCACTTACAAGTGCCAAGACTCGGCTACCAAATTTTGACTCATTTGTGCTGGCCCCAAGGCTACCCGGCGCTCATCTCCCTATTTAGTATCCGCCTCATCCTGTACCCATCTTCTCTCACCATCTAAGTGCACGGGCTTTACGCGTATCAGTGAGGATTCGTCCGAGATCGCGTTTTTGCTAGTTGAAAACTATAAACTATGACCGCTCCTTATGGTCTTCGGATCGTATGGGAATTTTTGGATACCAAATATTTAAAGTCTGGAAACGGACTCCAATTTTTCATCAGGGCCAGTCCTTTACGGACGCCTTTGAAGAAGAAACGTTCGAAACAATACGGCAGGGAATGATCTGAACAGAGGCCGTGAGATGTAGATAGTTGCTGGATGAAGTGTAGTATGTGTATGATGTTTCCATGTCACGGTGGTAGCTTCATTCACCAAGTTGCGGAAATTTTTGCGGTTCAATTAATTTCGCTACAGGTCTTCACACCGCAAGTCGGTGATACTTCGCTATGGCCAGAACAGTCATCGTTACAGGCGCCAGTGGCTTCCTTGGCCGTCAAGTACTGCAAAAGTTCAAGTCTGCTGGCTGGAATGCTGTGGGCACTGGCTTCACGAGAGCCAACCCACCATCAATCCTCAAGTTAGACTTATCGGACGAGGCAGTCCTCAGCTCTTTGTTAGATGAAGTCAAGTATGCATCTCTTGCATGAGCTATGGCACAAGAGCTTGGCTGACAGCGTCGACGCCGAAGGCCGGAGGTTGTGATACATTGCGAGTAGAGCACCAAATGATATCGAGTGATCAGCTGAATGACTGTCTACTAGGTGCTGCAAATCGCTTCCCTGACAAATGTGATGCCGACCCTGACGGTGCAAGAAGAATAAACGTCGAAGCCTCAAAGCATCTGGCCCAGGCGACTTCCCAACACTCTACCCTTCTCATCTACATATCCACCGACTACGTCTTCCCAGGCAAAGCTGGCGACGCGCCATACGAAGCGGATGCCGACCCCAAACCTACAAACCTCTACGGCCAAACGAAATTTGATGGGGAAAGAGCAATACTCGAAGCTACAAAAAATACAGGTCTCGGTGTTGTGTTGAGGGTGCCCGTGTTGTATGGAAAAGCCGGTGAGCCGAAGGAGAGCGCTGTCAATGTCTTGATGGACGCCGTATGGAAGGCACAGGAGAAGGAGGCCAAGATCAAGATGGATCATTGGGCACAGCGATATCCTACAAATACCGCAGATGTTGGCCGAGTATGCATGGACGTGGCTACGAAGTACTTAGAAGACCGCAGCGGCTTAGACAACTTGCCCAAAACCCTGCAGTTCTCGTCCGAAGATCGATACACGAAGTACGAGATCTGCGAGCTTTTCGCTGAGATCATGGGATTGCCACTCCAAGGAATGACGGCCGATACAGCAGGAGGCAGTGCGACATCCAGTGTGCAGAGGCCTTATGACACTCATCTTTCCACACAGGCTCTGAAGAATATTGGGATCAACGTGCATACACAAAATTTTGAAGCCTGGTGGTGAGCAATCGAACCCAACGCTTCCTGGATTGCAAAGGCTGATCATAGCTATCCAGGCGGTGGGAGGTGAAGGCATACAGAAAGTGAGGGATTGGGAGATGAGGCAATGCCTCCTCACTGCTAGAGCTACACAACACCATTATGATTTATAAAAGTGAAGCTTTTAACCACCTTCTTTAATTGTTGTCTTCCCACACCCTTTCTTTTCCATGCCTTCTTCCACAGGCCTTCTTCCACAGCACCTCTTCCACAGCACCTCTTCCAAATCTTCGAAGTTGGTCCAAGAACACCATCAATCAGATGTTTTACTTGTGGTGTTTAGATGCTCATGCCCGTCCTGTCAACTCTCGACACGTTCACCTTGATCGTGAGGTAATATAGGGAAACCCCATAGTGATAGTAGGCTTGTACACAATTTTGAACCTTTTATGTAAACGGGTCTCAGCCCTACGGGACAGCGTTTGAGATGGCGTCTGAGGTTGAGCGCGTGCCTCATCCTCTCAGCAAATAACACACAATAAGACTGTAGCTGAAACCCTCCACATGCCTCAGAAAAGGCTGTCGCGTCGCACAAAAAGCAGAGAGCTTCAATTGAAGCACCGGCGAAAACGCAGGAGGAGTTCTTGACTCACGTATCTCGACAACTCGAGCTAATCATCCACAATGAATTTGCCCACAAACGCAGAGCCTAATTTGCCAAACTCGACCGGGACCGTAGCCAGGAGCCGTACAAGGTACAAAAGTAATCGCCCTAGCAAGGACCCTACCGGCTTCCAGTCCCCTTCAATCACCCAATACGAACAGGCTGAACCTTTCCGCGATGACGGTCGATCAACGCATAAACAGGAACCAGCGACAAAGAGCCGTGGAGCGGGCTCTCCAGGTCAATTCCATGCAAAATTTGGCTCAATGTCAAGAGCTAGGGTCATTGACGTTTCCGAGGTTCGCTTAGGGCAGCGTAGATTGGATAGACACATTCAGGGCGACACCGCAATGCCCACTGCTTTGAATACAAAGGCCAGACAAGACGACCTTAATCCTCGAAGGCGCTCGCAGCCGACGAGCAACGGGTATGGCATGAAGTCTTCTGGACCTGATTCACCAAACCTCACCTCACCGATGGTAGTGGAGAAACTCAGCACTGAGTTCAGACCTCCACCACAGTATTACGGTAGCCATGTGCCGGAGGATCTAGGGAGGATCCACACAGCAGATGGTCGATCTCGGCGAGACCCTACACATGACAAACAACGACCCAGTCCTCGTTTTTCCACACCACTCGAAGAAAGAGCCCCCAAAGAACAAAGGAATTCGAAATCTCGAGTACCAGAGGAATCGGTAGCGACCATTAGACCATCAACGTTACCTAGGAAAGGTCATAGTCACAATGGGATTGGGCATGCCAGTGCGCATCAGCGATCAAAGAGTCGAGAGGCGCTGAAGAAAACCATATCTGCCCCAATCGCCATTGAAGACCCAGAGGTCACCATCAAACCTGCGTTTGATGCTCCTGTGTCGGCTGTCAATGCCGGCGAGCGGAGAGTAATGGTCAAACATGGGCAATCTTTCATTTCCCTACCTGTTACACCCTCGACTACCCCAATGGACATCATTCAAGCAACTGCCAAACAAACCTCACTGTCCATTGACCTCAATGCTACTGTACTTTTGGAATCGTTCAAGCAACTTGGACTCGAGCGACCGCTTCGGAGATATGAACATGTTCGTGATGTGATGAATTCGTGGGACAATGACACTCAGAATCCTCTTATTATTGTGCCGTCACCGACTGGAGGTAAAGATGATGATTTGGATCTCAAATGTGTGCCAAGGGCGCAGCCAGGAGATACATCTGCACACATCTACCACTCACAGAAACCTGGCTCGTGGGGTAAAAGATGGGTTACGCTAAGATCAGACGGACAAGTCCTCATCGCTAAGAAGAACGGAGGCGAAACTACCAATATCTGCCACTTGTCTGATTTTGATATTTACATCCCTACCAATCGTCAACTATCCAAAAAAATCAAACCGCCTAAGAAGCTTTGTTTCGCCGTCAAGAGCCAACAAAAGTCTAATATGTTTCTCAGTACCGTAAACTTTGTACATTTCTTTGCGACCAATGACAAGAATTTAGCCGCAGCGTGGTACAAAGCAGTCCAGGAATGGCGAAGTTGGTATCTAGTCTCTGTGATGGGAGCTGGCCAGAAAGATACCAAGCAGCTTGGCCGAGGCACGACGTACAATACCGAAAGACGGCCTTCGGAGCCCCAGCATTCTCGACCTTTTTCAATCGAGACCAATCCAACATTAGCAGCTGCTTCTCAAACTCTACCAACCCGTTCAAGTTCGAAACGTCCCCCGGCTTCCTTTCCCAAGAAGCTCACAAAGGACGAGCATACCGGCTCTCCTACAACTCGCGATCCAGGGCCTTCTTTCGTTCAGAACAAGTCTAATCAGCAATCAACCCCTGAACCATTCGCTACCACAGGCCTACTAGGCAGGACCTACACTAAGCGCCAGCAAGCACAGCGAGAACGCGAAACTAACCCAAACGCCGGACACAATTTCCAGCCAGGTGTACCTACAAATAGTGGGGCTACCACTTTCCCGAAACGAACAACATCTATCTCGCAACGTTTGCATAGCAAGCCGCTTGTGGACTTGACACCTCAATACCGAGAGCCACCTCAACATAGGAAAGGTCGAGGTATCCAACCAGACCACTTAGCCTCGGGGGGCCTCGTCAAAGTCGCAACAAGCCCTGACCAAGCTATCCCGATCCCACCGGCTTCAGCATGGCAGAGGCCCATCCCAGCACAAGATGGTATGGATCGTTCACGAAGCACGCGTACATCTGGCCGTAATGGCACAAGACACAGTTCCACTTCTCCTGAAAAGGCCGCTCCAGCCTTCATTGGCGGTCTACTGGCTAACAATATCCAAGGACAAGGCGGCCAGGGGAGAGGACGAGGTTTGCGGACTGGCAACCGTGAAGCTACAGAACCGATGCTTGATTTGACGGAGGGGAATGCTTATACGCCTGGATCTCTTTTGGAACGTGTGGAGCGGTACGGGCCCTCTGGTCCTGTTATCGAGAGGGAGAAGAAGAGGGAGGTCGACGTCTCTGTTGGGGAGGGCGTATGAAATTTTGGAAATCTCTTGGATTGGTGTCACTATAGAGTAAACCCTTCTTGCTATATATCCTCCAGTTGCCTTCGTGAACATGTCATCGGGTCTTCGTAGCGTCACAGGTTTTGGGAAGACCTTCCTGACTCTTTTGCATTACCTCGGCTCCTTTCCTTCAGTATGTTAATCCTCAGACGGTATCTTTACTAGAAAAGAAGCGTTTGAATAGGAAGTGCACCCAGAGTTCCGTGTTTTTGTTGTTTTGATGCCCTACAATAGATGACAGAGCCACCCTCGAGGCGGCTCACCACTGGATCGACTGGCCTCACCTCTCAGAGCTGGATTAATATCTTGCCGTCAAACACTGAGTTGACGTCCCACTCGGTCTGAGCGATCGAACGAGGCGAAGTGGATTTTCCAATTCCTGCCACACAAAACTTCCAGTACGGCAAAAGACATCGGACTCGAATTTTTCAACATAGCATGTTAGTCTAATACTCTCCGAGGGTACAGCTTCGTTTTGTGTCCGTGTAATCCCTGGAATATGGACCGCCATTGCTGTTCGCCCCAATGCTAATGCAATAATAGACCTTGCAAGACACGAATCGCCACTAAAGCGGAGCATGTTTATCTACACCAAGTGCTCTTTAGATCTCCCCTGTTTCAACATCCTTTTCCGGGTCTTCTCTTCTCGCATTGGAGTCTGCCCTCGCAGCAGCTACTCCCTCGGGCAGTAGCGAAGGTTCGCTTTTCTCTGGGTCAGAAGCCTTCTCTTTCACTTCATGCGTCGAAGCCTCGCCTGGTTCCTTAGTTTCAGTCTCCTTCACCTCTTCCTGCCGCTGCGTTCTCCCCATGATCTTATCCATCGCCTCCTCTGCTTCCCTCGCAAATTTACACTTTCTCCGTACCATTGCTCCATAGTGGTAAAAGAGGAACGGGAAGGGCACACAGACCAAGGCCAAGAATGCCGGGATGGAGCTCGCCCAGTGGATGCCGAGACGGTTGTACATGGACGTGGTGAAAAGGGGGAAGACCGCACCGAAGAGACTGCGGATGATCGAGTTGGCGGCCAAGACGCTGGCAGCGTATATAGTATAACTGTCGATTAAATAGTTCATCACACTGAGGAAAACAAGGACCATTCCAAAGCCGAAAGGGGCCGTAAAGATGACGCACACGATCCAATGGATGCTCGGGTAATTTGTCCAGGCAAATACAAATAAGCCGATGGGAAGACATACGCTCCCTATTAACGCAGGTGGTAGTCTTGCTTCCGGTGGGGCACCACGTGCGCCCTTACTGACAGCAACGTCTTCGGCCCGCATGTATCGATGATTATCCCAGATGTTGTAGACGACAGCTACCATCATACCCACTGCAACACCCAGAAACGGCAAGCCGCCGATGCCTGCACTCCAATGTCTGGCCTGTTGAAAAACAATTGGGAATGCCCCGAACTAGCCAGCCATGTTAGCGTAGCTTCCTGGCAAGCAGATGAGTCTCCAGAACTTCGACTAGACATACCATCATGTACAACGTTCCATAGATGATGGCCATGTAGAGGGACAAAAGAAGTACGATGGGTTCTCTGAAAAGCAGAATCCATGGCCTGGAGAGTGCAATTTTGAATTTGTCGGCGATAGACTGCCTTCCCTGTGATATTTCGATTCGAGACTTGTAGACCTTCCCAGTCTCCTTGCTCAATTCTTCACCTCTTTTACGTAGGATCACGGGCGCGTACGTCTCGGGGATCGTGAGTGTGCCGATGATCCACAGCGTGCCAGTGAAGATGGCAATCATCCCCATGACCCATCGCCAGCCCTCCGAGTCTGCGAGAAAACCACCCGCGATTGGACCCAGCGTGGGCCCCATGAACGGCGCAGAAGCGAATATAGACATTGCTAATCCACGGTGTTTCGCCTCGAACATGTCTGCAATTACACCACCTGTACGAATTCCACGTAAGCGTTGCTTTTCCGAGACTGGGATCGGGATCTCCAAAATCTCTCGAGAGTATTATGTTAGGCACGAGCTGACACATGGCTCAGGTCCCGGCGTTCTCTATGAACTGGGGTATCTTGACATTGAAAGCTAACTCACCGGCATTGGTGAGGGGACTCGAGCCAAAGGCACCGGCGAAGAAGCGGAGGATGACGAGAGTCTCGATATTCTGGGACCCTGCTGCTCCAGCATTGAAGGCGGTCATGACTCCATATGTGATGAAGAATAGTAGCTGCCGGCCGTACATTTCCGAAAGCGGCGCCCAGAGAAGGGGCCCGATTGCGAACTGGATATTTATCAGCTCCTATGGTTCGCTCCGGGACGGGGATACACCATACTCCAACAACGAAGAGGGCTATGCCGAGCACAGCGACCTCTTCGCTACAATCGAATGTACCTATAATCTGAGCTACGCCGCCGGAATAGGCCGATGATGCAAACGAGACAGCGAGAGTGGCAAAGGCTAGAAGGAGGGTGATCATCCACTTTTTGAACATGGCTGATATGGTTTATCAAGTCAGCAATCCCTTGCTAGGAGGATTCATCGAAGGATGTCAATGCTCTCAGGGATTACTTTTCTTTTCTTAAAAAGGAGCGTGATTCAGGCACGACGTGCTATGGTCAGGTGGAGATATCATACAGAAGAGCATTGGATCTCGAGGATCATTGGGAATATATTGGACGACATAAGGATCATCCTCCGTCCCCGCCCCTTGATAGTTGTATTCGCGGACTTCACGGGTGACAAAAGCGTGGGATTTGACCAACTGCCAATGTGTGGCTGTCGTCTTGATCCGTTGTAGCACGGAGCTATTACTAAGAACCTCAGTAAGTGTATTCGAGAACGCTGAAGCTTCGCTGGCCATAGCGGAGTAGCCTTGGAGGCAGTTAGAGGATTATGGGTAATGCATAATGATGGACGGGGCAATGGTATCACGGGCCAAGGATGAAGGGATGCAATATATTGGAAAGATTTAAGAAATTTGAAAGATTCAAAAGATTTCCCAAGATTTTAAAGCCTTGAATTTGCCATCTATGCTGTATGTGGGAAGGGCAGTAAGTAGGTAAACAGCAGAGAGACAGACCACCTAGGTACCTAAGTACTACAAATCCTTTTCGGATTGAACCGAGTGGTGCGAGGGGATCCTCAGATTCCGTCAGAGAACGGAGGACGGAAGATTTCCACCCGATAACGATTTTATGCCACCTTTATACCACCTTTATGCCACCTTTATGCCACCTTTATGCCACCTTTATGCCACCTCGGCCACCTCTAGGCCGCCTCTAGGCCAACCTTAACGGAGTTACCCACCACGCCCACAGACAAACCCCCATAGCTCGGATTTAATCGGCTTATGGATCCTGGCGCGTCTCGCCATGGACCGACGGACCCAGGATAGATGAAGCTCCGGACGTACCATGTGCATGTACGGAGTAACGTGGACCGGCAAAGACACTCGGGCTGACCTTTAACTACCACGACTACTTCGCGTGACAGGGGACGAGGGAACAGGGAGATTGATCGAGTGTGCTTTGCTAATTATCTAACAGTCTAAGAAGAGTAAATTAGCAACATGCTATCCACACTCCACCCTCCACATAGCCAATACAAATCCTTCACCGTGCTGTCCACATGGCCCTCTTCATCCCACCAACATATCCACATCCACTGAAAAATAACGACTCCCTTGACAAGTCGGCCTCCCTGCGCTTTCTGCAACGCTCGCCAACCTGCTATCCTGCCATCCGAGCCAACACTGAAAGCCACCAAGGCCGTCCATCTCGTCGAAAGGAAGCTCCACCAGTCTCACTGCATTTGCTGCGGCGAATCGAACAATGCAAGATGGGGATGAAACAAAAGAAAAAGCTCCGGGATTCCTGTCGCCACCCTTATATTCTTGCCCCATGCTTTTTGGCAGTTCCCGGCCCCCCAAAACACCGCCGCTGCTGCCCATGCCCTCCCGCTATGCTGCCGAAGTGGAAGTGGAGATCTAAAATCCATGCTTTATCCTGAACACGTCGCGTCCGCATAAAAGTTCTCCTTCGTAAGCACACTTTCGACGAGCCCCAGCCCAGTCCATTCACCCTTCTCCAAGTTGCTTTTGAACTCCCCAGTGCTACCCATAAAAGGTGAGAAGAGGGAGGATGGATTTGTACACTGGTAACCTAAGCAGGTGATTTGTTGGAGTTGGCACCGTTCCGTCGAGAATCATCGTTCATGGACAAGCCCCCAAGTCCGGAAGAGAGGAAAGCGAAGGGGTCAGGGCCTCCATCCATTCCACCACCGTAGCTTGCGCTGTTGTAGGCCAAGGACCCGTTCGGTGCGCTGGTCGAAGGCGGGCCATTACCGGCTGATGTGAAAGCAGCTTCTGCTGCTCTACTGTCGAACGGTCCACCCGAGAGACCTTGACCATAACCGGCGCCAATAGGAGGATAAGCGCTAGTCGGTGCGCCAATTCCTGAAGGCAAAGCATATTGACTTGGTGGGCCGCCAAATTGTTGTCCGCCAAATCCTCCAGAACCAAATCCACTAGAAGCAGCAGCGAAGGGACCTGGACCAGAGGTTCCTGCCATTGACTGAGGGCCCATCCCGTAACCCGACGGAGGCTCATGTGGAGATGGGAAGGCAGAATCTGCTACTACGGCAGCTCCAGCACGACTGGCTCCACAGCGGAGACAAGTGACGTTCTTAGCAAAGTTGTGATACCCACAACCTTCCGATCCACACTTCCAATCACCGGCGCGGAATGGTACCATCGCTCCTCCTCCCCCACGTCCGTGGCCGCCCATGCCATGTCCTCCATGATGTCCCATGTGATGGTGAGGCATCACATGTTGTGGGGGACCATACCCGAAGCCCGAGTAGCCCATCGAATCACCGCTAGGAACAGCCTGAGCAGCTGGGAATGAGCAGCGGAAGCATGCTGTCCGACGTTGAAAGTTGGAGAAACCGCATGATGGGCAAGTCCAGTCTCCAGGTCGGGGCCGATTCTTACTCGGAGGGAAGGGTGTCAGGATTTCAGCGGCACGATCGAGGACTCGACTTGAAGAAGGCGAGACCTCAATGGCCTTCTCATTGAGAGCGCGTCCGTTCATGCAAAGACTCTCGGCGGCCTGGCAGTTTGTAAGTAAAGGATTACGCAAGGTCACAATGGTGACCGAGAAGTGAAGCATGGAGAATAGCAATCTGTAGGACGGAGGAAGAGGGAGGGAAGATGGGTCGGGGGGAAAGCGGGGTAGACGACAATTGAAGTCGTACAGAGGAAATGGTTGGCTTACCTCTTCGTGGGACGAAAACACAGCGAAACCGGAGCCAGTAGGCTTATGTTGATCAGGCGTACGTAATGTCCAGAAGGCAATAGGCCGACCACCGAATTGTGTGTACCAACTCTCAAGCTCTGATTGGGTTGTATCATGAGGCAGACCACTCATATGAAGTACTTTACTACGTTCCGCTAAGAAAGCTCGAACATCGGCGCCAGCATCTAGAGGCCTACTGAGTACGTCAGGATGGTCGTGAGGAGGCTGAGATTTGCGTATCAAGCCTTTCAAGACTCGTGCGAGGGTCACAGCTTCCTCCATGGCGCGTCTTGGTGAAGCTGGTGCCAATGCTTGTAGGTGGAAGGGGAGGTTGTGCTTGATCGGTGCCGAGGACTGGACCGGTTCAACTTCAAGAGCGGCACAGATGTTTGACAAGGAGCTGGGTCCAAAAGGAAGCGACTCGGGATGGTGCTGCTGCCAACGCTGATACTCTGTTCGGAGGTCGAACGTGCGCGAGTGCTGGAGATATGCGGGCAATACGACTGCTTTGTCCCGGGCTTCACGAGGAAGCTGAACCCGCAAGTCCCACGAATCCAGTGTGACAAAGGCAAATTCCGAGTTCTTGGGGAGGAGGTGCTCCTGAACGAATGCATCGAATCGGCTGATAGCATCGCGGAAGGTCCCAGCTGCACGGACATGCTCCCAGGTGAGAGTTGTCAAGCTTGCTGTAGGAAGGCGTCAGCAAGATGCGGGAGGGTGTCGACTACGGACGCAGCAGACGGCAAGACTTACTACAGAGAGGGGTGATAGGCGTGTTGACAGGCTTGACGAGAACGCTCTCACGGTGGACCTATCACGCTGCATGTGAGCTCCGTCCTCAGATGCGAAGCGAATACTTTTATCCACACACCTCGTCGCAAGTCTTTGCGTCCAACAATAGCCACCCGATCTCGATTACCTCCGCCGAGTCTTTTGTAACATAGACACCATGCTCATCACACGTCGTAGCAACGTGGATTACGACATAGTGGTCGATGTCTGCTGGCTTTTGCCCCTGGGCGGTCGACATTTTGCCGTTAAAATGTTAATTGCTATTCCCAGGCGGTGCGCAACAGTGGCACTGGTGAATTGACTATTTGATGTTGCAAGACTCCAAAGCCTTTCTCGTTCTTATGAGAATGAGCGTCAGTGCGTGGTCGATGAACAGTTACGGCTGGGTCGAAGAGCAGAGGATGGAGGGGATCTTGTTCCTCGGTCTCCTGGACTCGAGGGTTGTGCTGGTGGCTGGGCGGTGCTGAAGGAGCGACTATGGTGAGAAGAATAGAGCAGACTGAACGAGAAGGACGATCTCGTATGGTAACTATGAGGGGGAAAATGAATCAAAAAGGGTGGATTGAAGGTCGTGACGGAGGGAAAAAGACGGAAAAGATGAAAAGCCGACTTTGGTGCTAAGCGGATTCGAGCTGTTTCATGTATTTTGAGCCCAATGCGAGGGTACTTAATTCCATTCCACTTCCACCCTATCTGCTCTTTATCTCTATGAGACTATGACTGACATGCTGTCTACTTTCATACAGCACAGGAGAGCTCTGCCTTATGATTACGCCCCTAGGTTGGTAATATGGCTGAACACCGTGGGCTTGACAGTGTTTTGGCATTCGAAAGAGCAGCAGTCATGCCAACGCTGAATCGCGAGGTTGCAAAGAGTCGTGAGGAAGTCATAGCAGGCTCTGCAGGCATAAGTGTGGAATTGCCTGCGATTGAGGAATGTATGTGCGCCTGCGAGCAGCAGGAAGATCAAGAAGCACACCGTCACAAACACAGGGAAAGATCGGTCTACTATGGCCAATGGCAGCTGCAGCACTCGGGACAGTGCAATGGCCGGTTGACGTGGTTCGACGCAGGTCTCGCTGTCATTCGAAGTATATTGGCTCGCAAATGGTCTTCATGGCGCGAAGGAACAAATGACAAACAAAAGCCAGCGGATCCTACCCAAGACACTAATGGTAGATTGCAGAAGCACCTCCATTCTCCATTGACTGACCACAGGGGCAGTAGATACTGTCGGCCCTTGTTGGTGCTTTCAACAATGGTCAGCTCAGGGAGAGGGAGGCAGACAAGGTGGCGATGCATTAGAGAGAATGGCCCTTCATAGCTAGATAAGGAAGTGTTGTGTAGAGAGAGATTTCCCGAGAATGATTCGAAGCCTCAATTCAATGACAAGAGTACAAGTCAATGACACCGGCTAAGACAAATATGCGGCAGATTGCAGTCACTGATATAAAAAAGTCTATGTTCATTTATTATATTGCCCTTGGAGTTGCAATAGTAGTACCTTACTATGATCAGTATCCATATCTCTCCAATTACATATTGACGACGGCTGTCTCTGCTCGTACTGAGCCTCACGTCTCCCGTCATAGCATTTGTAAGACGACAAGTGAAACATCGCTGACCGACCATCTCGCAGCTTAAAAAGAACACCAACAAGACAGTCCGCCTCTTCCTATTCGACTGGACAAGCTCTATAGGCATTTGCCTGAATTGCTTCGGCAAACAACAACATGTACCGCTGCCCCCAAAAATTTCATGAACACCTCCAGCTTCCGTCATGAAACTCTTTGAACACATTCGCTCACGAAGTAAGGCCAAGAGCAACGATGACCCTCACAGCCATCCTCTCTACTGTCCGAACAGCATCTCTTCCACAACATCAGCACCTCCCAATCCAACCGCCCGCTTCCCGATCAACCTGGTCGAGCACATCTTGACCTTTGTCTGCCCTCACTCCCAGGATGGCACATACACCCCATGTGAGGAATCCATGGTCGATGGAGGATGTATGCTATGCGATTTACGAGATCTAGCACACTGTGCTAGCGTGAATCGTCAATGGTCTCAAGCAGCGCAGACCCTCCTGTACATTCCTCCTGCCTGCCCGTAATCTCTCCATACTCTCGCTGATGTCATCTCCTACAGATATCGCCATGTCCGCATTGACGCTGTTCACTACTGCGACCGCGAAGGACATCTGGCAGCCGCCCGCAGGAAAAGGAAGTCGTTCAGTGGTCGTACCGGCGATCTCAGAGATCCGCCCCAAGAGCGATTGCAGCTATTTGCTAGGACTGTCAGAGACAGTAATCGTTTGGCAATTCAGGTACGATCGCTGAAAATGCCGTACATGACTAGAGAGACTTGCAAGGCCGATCTGGCTCGAACGGTTTCCGTTCTACCAAATCTTCGATACGTCGATCTACCGGACGGCTTCCATAACGATGATCCCTCAATTAAGACGTTGAAACACGAGCTGCAATCTCGCTGTCATGATATTCGGAAGATGAAATATATGAACGGCGCCGAAGGCAGCTTCGTAATGCTAGGACAAGAAAGACAATGGCCGAATTTGGAAATATTAGAATTGGATCGCCTTTCGATGGATACCTCGATTCTGACAGACGTTCTCCTTTCGATGACAGCTTTACAGGAGCTCGAAATGATAGGCCTCCCATCGCTAGATGACGGTCCTTTTCTGTCTGCTTCAGCAGCTCTTCCGTCACTGGTCAAGCTCAGTATCAAGGACGCAAATAGCGTCTCCGTCGACGGAATGGCGGGATATCTCTCTCGTCCTGACGTTGCCAAGTCTTTGACATCTCTCGCGCTCTCCAATACCACTATCTTGCCATCCAATTTACATCTAATTCTCGCCTCAGCTCCCAAGCTCATAACGCTCTACGTATCTGAAAGTGTCTCTCGTCCCTTCCCCATATCACCAATACCAACTCTGGCCTCCAGCTCCTTACAAACTCTTAACTACGAGGTTTCCGACGCCGGACCTTCCTCCCGCTCCCTTGATTCTCCCTCAGAAAGCTGTTACGCCTACCTCGCTAGATGCATTCTTAGCGGATCTCTGCCCGCCCTAACGAACCTTTACGCCCTGTCCACCAGCTTACCAGCTCTCCTTCTCCCGCCGCCTGCCCCTTTTCATGCAGCCACCCTTGCTGATCCACAACCACTAGGCCTCGAGAACCCCTTGTGCCTCTACACCAAATCGGTCCGCGAGCTCGAGTGGGACTTCACCCTGATCACTCCTCCTTCAAGTAGCAACCGCCGAGGAAAAATGACCGCCACAAGGCCAATGAGCTTGTACAACGCACCACGATTAAGTCCGCAATGGCGAGATAAGGGAAGGGAGAGCGTGATGGTGGGGAATGGCTTTGGAGGGTACTTGATGGTGCCTGGCGAGGACACCAGGCCCGGTAGTCCGAGAATGAAAGCCGCGAGGAAGGAGAGAGATGCCTGGATGGGCTAGCTGCGATTTTCTTGATGGCGTCACTTAAGGGTCGCGGTGATACGCGTTGCAAGATCAATGATGTTTCGGAACCGCCGTGTCATTGCTATGGATATATCAATGTTACTTACATATGACCACAATCTTTTTTGATTCCTTGTGCAGAGGGTTCTCGGCAGTAAGAGATCCACTAAGGGACAATAATTCCAATTGGAATATTCATTGCATACACGATCATACATCAGGGGTATCTTGTTGCTAATATACAAACATGCTACAGACCTGAGTTGTACCACAAATGCGCAAAACCAGCACCCTCCCGCCGCCATGCTGCCATACCCTTAAATGCTATAACCAGTAGATTCTTGAGCATTTGTGTCCTGTTTGATCTGCAAACTCTGCCACTGCAGTCCCGAAAAGCCAATAATGGTGTTAAAAGCTTCGTCCCTCTCCTTCATTCCCTCAAGATTGATTATCCTCTTATCAATACACTTAATCTCAAGCTGGTCCGGAGACGCCACTATTTTGGACATCGTACTCCCCTTTATTTTTCGCATCTCAGCCAATTCAAGGAAGTCGTACCTCCACGATTCCTTCTTTGACAAGCTCCGCACGAAGCGGATGCCTTTGGAGTAGATGACCAGCCGGCCAACGGACCCCTCACAGAATGCGCGGAATGAACGCAGATCAGTGGCTTCGAGGGCACTGGTCGTGGAGCTAGCGCTATGCCAGCCATCGTCGCTGGAGTCATCATCGTATTCTCTCAAATTCCCCTCGATTTGAATCTTGGGAATGGTGATCAAGCGACCAGTGTACTTGTCCGTAGTCGGATTAGCAACTTCACGGAAGTGCCCATCCTCTGTCCTCTGTTCGATTAGATGCTCTCTGGTCAATTGTGCCTGCCGTCTGAGATATTGAAACGACCATTCGGCGTGCGTTGGTATGTCCCAGAGAACCCACTTGAAGGGCGAAACCAGATATCGATATTTGGGGTAACGACTTGAGATTGGCCAGCACAGAAAAAAAGACCCTCCTGCTATGAACCAAAAGATTTGCATGCAGAAATCCAAGCTCGCAAACAAAGATACCGCAAGACATGAAGCAAAAAAGTATAAAGAGGCGACTGTCTTCCGCGGGGATTTCCAGTAATAGAAGTTGGAGAAAACTTCAAGCATGTTTGCCATGTCGCCCAGCTGAAGCTGTATGAAGGGGCCAAGGTCTTCCATGACTGGCTCGAGCCAATCATGACGCCCATGTTTATCGATGAGTTCTCCAAATTTGTAAGCTTTACCCCTATCGTCAAGTGCTCGCTTCATGGATTCGCGAAGAGATCCGACGGATGTGGGATAGAGTCTATTTTTGAGGACGATATAGATGATGTAGAAATAGAGAAACCCTATGATGTGTCGAGTATACCAAAGGACAACGTAAAGGGCGAACCATTTTGCTGTCATTTTTGGATCCTCCCATCGATAGACTGCTCGTACCTTCATGGCCCATGACTGCCATGGTGCCGAAGACATCACTAGTCGTTCGATGCAGTGTCTCGAGCTGTCGATATCGAAGGGCAATTCGTCAAAATCATCGATATACTGAGAGCTGAAGTCTTGAGTGTAGTAGATAAGATTATACCCAAGCCATGACAGCCAGTCATAGCATACGAAATTGCCACTGGAGTCTCGCTCTACAAAAATTTCGTCGTCGGGAAACGTTATATGCCGTTTAGGAACAACGCGGACTCTTCTGACATGTCTCCTTGTGGTCCATGCAGCACGCAAACTTTCTCGGTGGGCCTCCATCTCTCTGATCTTATCCCTATGGCTGTCCAATATCATCTCTTGCTCCTCATCCGAATTCTCTCGCTGAGACGAGCTTGTAGATTCAGCCCGCACCAGATTATCATGAGCTTCTAAGAATTCAGCATCATTCTTCTGAGACAAATACGGGCGTTCGGCCTTCGAAAGCTGACCCGCCGTTGTCCTAGTGGCCTTGCTCTTAATCGCTTGTTTGGGATGTGCAACAGCAGTGCCAATGCTTTGAAGAGCTTCTTTGGTCTTCGTGGCAGCTCCCTTTGGACTAAGACTCTTCTGCTTCTTCTTGGTAAGCTGACTTGGGTTGAACGCCGGGTCTTGCTCAATATTGTCCATGATTCCTTCGTTCTCTCCATTCTGGTGTTCATCGGCTTGTGTTGCAACGTCAATCTTCAGCAACTCTTTGGTCTTTGCCTTGGTCCTGCTCGCGAAGCCAGAGATCTGCTTCCGCTTTGAGGGGCCAGACCTTCGGTCGATGCTACCATCGTCTGAATCTTCAGCCTTCTGTGACCATACGCTAGGTTCGGTAGGTCGGCCATCGTGAATGGGATGTGTAAGGGTACCATTAGCCTCTCCAAGGGCTTCTCCCGACATTCAGGCAAGCTTGGCTGTAGTGAGCCTCAGAGTGCTAGACTGTGCCAGGTTGGTCCATGCCTACAAGCTAGGAGGGTATTAGAGTGCTTGCTGCCTCTGTGCTGTATAGTAAGATGGGGGCAAGGTTGCGTTAGAAGATTTGCTTGAGCCTGACAGGTCGGCCAGAGTCACCCAACATGGTGGGCGAAGTGTAGGCAGATTGAGGCCTGAAGAAAAGTGAGAAGACACAGGGTGATGTGAATAGGAAATGTTAAGGTGTTGTCTGAGTGGGTCGGGTACATATAGCTACAGTAAGTCTACCAAAACCTGTTTGCTGCCATGAGAATAGTATGAGTCGTGATTGGTCGATTGAAAAGGACTCAATACCTTAAGGTAAGGTACCTTACCTCCTACCTTACCTTGCCTTACCTTACAAATATTCACGTATTTATCCCATCATGTTGCTAGCTACATTTTCGATAAATCGTTACGAGTACTGGCACATGTCCAAGGCCCACTTGCGGTACCTCACGGTACCTACTGGCTCTCCCAGAACACTACCAATATACAATGCAAGACTTTAATTTATTTCATTGTACTGTCAATCCCCCTGACTCCCCGTATCCATCGTAAGCCACACCCCTCAAATTCCACTCCGGCCAAGCATTCTGCATGTTCCCTCCATTGTCCGTAGCCCGAGAAAGAAGCCGTCTATTCTGGCCCTTTCCCACTCGCACCTTAGCTTTCCACAACGACCAACACCACTTGCTCTGGTCCTCAGACTCCGCCAGAATCTCAGCCTCCTGCCATGTCCGGCCATCGTCTGTTGAGATCTCGACTCGGACCACTGGACCATCAGATCCCTGCGGTAACGCATAGCCTTTCACTTCAACAGTTCCGTCCGGTGAAAGGATGACTGTTTCTCCTGGCTCGGGAGAGGCAACGACGGAATTAACGGGCATGTCTTGCAAAGCGGGTGTAACATCCCAGTACCTTCTCGCAGCCTCTGCGTCCGTGGCTTCGGGTGGAAGTACCTTGTAATCGTTGCGCTGATAGAGATTCGTGGACTCGTCTGGTTGCACCGTAATCTGGTCCAACCACTTGACCGAACGGCAGCCAGATACTCCAGGCACTATCACTCGGACAGGATAGCCATGATTGTAAGATAACGGCTTCCCATTCATCTGTATACTTTTAGATGTGTTCAGAGGAGGCACAAGAAGGGAAGTCACCTCTAAAGCGAGCAGCACGTCTGCGTCCCCATTCATTGCTCTCCACAACTCAATCGAGCCTCCGTACCAGTCCACGCCTTGAACCCGCGATTGATAGCACGAAAAGGCCACATGTCCAGAGTCTAGCGTAACTTCGGCGCGCTCCAAAATATCCTTGAGCCAGACACCTTTCCATTTGCAGTTCATCACCGCTGCGTCGCCCCAGTCGATTCCGTTGACTTCCTTCAGACGGGTCCGCATCGTGTGACGGCGATTTCCAGCGCATTGCAAGGCACTGATGACTTCGTGCTGGGAGTATTCGGATTTCAGGTGCTCTAGCGAGAGAACGAAAGTTTTGCGAACATGGCCGTCGACTCGGACGCGATGGGTATCGGCTTCTATATGTGGGATCGGTCCATGGTTGCGGTCGTAGCCATTAATCTCCGTGAGGAAGCTTGCAACGTCAGAGGTTTGAATTGATCGAATGCTTATATAGCTTACCTGTCCACCAGCTCCGCGAGAGGTGGCTCTCGATTCAATGGCTTGTCCACCGAGTATTCATAAATCATGACTTCAGAAGTGGCTCATTCTCTTGGGAAGAAGATTCTCGCATTCTTCTGTAGGTTCATTGTCGAAGGCCACAGAATGTGTTCGCGTGAGTATCCGTAAGGCAAGTCTTCATGACCACGATAATTTCTACTATAATAAAAAAGCTTTAGTTATTTTTAAAAATTCAATCAGAGACATCTTTTCCGTAACGTCAAATGGTAGGGTATCATATCTCCACTTCCAAGACTGCTTCCGAGGAAACGAGTGCTGTTGGAGGTTGGTGGGGTGGGGACGAGGGGCACCTCGGCTCGTGCGTTGGCGGAAATAAATCCACGGATATAAGATCCAATCACCCTGTCAACTCTTGTTTATCTCTCGATTTGATGCAATTTGCGCACTTTTGGCAAACCCAATCTCGACATCTACCGAGCGCGCTTATTCCTCCTCATGGGCTTCGTACCGAAAACCAGCTCTGATTTCAAGGTTCGCTCTGCTATCCTGCGGTAGCCTTCCCTGCCGTCAACATGGACGAAATCGCAATGGCAAATCAGTACCAGGTTCTTGAAGAGCTGGGAAGTCAGTGATGCCAGTTGATGCTACGAGAAGAAGCAGTGGAGAAGCTAACATGCTCTATGGCAGGTGGGAGCTTCGGTGTCGTGTACAAAGGCGTTGAGAAGGCTACTGGAGAAGTTGTGGCCATAAAGCATGTGAGCATGAAATCCAATTTGCAGCCCAATAGGAAAAAACCTGACGAATTACCCTTAGATTGACTTGGAGTCGAGCGACGATGATATCCAGGACATTCAACAAGAGATTTCCGTCCTCAGTACCTGCGACAGCCCGTTCGTCACACAATACAAAGCCAGCTTCCTCCGAGGATACAAACTGTGGATAGTCATGGAGTATCTAGGCGGCGGGTCCTGTCTGGATCTAGTGGGTCTCCAGACGTACAATTGTCCGGAATAGAGACTGATGATTGCAGCTGAAACCTGGGCCATTCAATGAAAGCCATATCGCCATCATATGCCGGGAGCTACTCCTCGGCCTCGACTACCTGCATCAAGAGGGCAAAATACACCGTGATATCAAGGCAGCCAATATTCTATTGGCACAGTCTGGAAAGGTCAAATTGGCCGATTTCGGTGTCGCTGCTCAACTTACAAACATCAAATCGCAGAGGAATACCTTTGTTGGCACTCCATTTTGGATGGCTCCGGAAGTTATCCAGCAATCCGGATATGACTTCAAAGCGGACATTTGGTCGCTAGGGATCACTGCAATGGAAATGATCCATGGCGAGCCTCCCAATGCCAGCACACATCCAATGAAAGTACTCTTCCTCATCCCAAAGGCGCCCGCACCGCGGCTTGAAGGAAATGCATACAGTCGAGACTTCAGAGATTTTATCGCAGCTTGTCTTGTGAAGGACCCGGATCGGAGACCAACCGCCAAAGAACTACTTCAACACCGCTTTGTAAGATCTGTAGGGCGCATCGAAGGTCTGCAGGAGCTCATTCAGCGTCGACAAATGTGGGATAGCTGTAAAGGGACCTCGAGTCATCCCAGATTCTACGAGGAAACTATGAAAACAATGTCAAATCCAATTGAAAAGGATGACTGGGTGTTCGATACTGTCAAAGCGCCCACTGCCCATATGCCGAAGACTATTCACAAGCAGATACTAGAGCGCTCAGACTCGATTGCAACGGACGATGCACAAGAGACCAAGGTGAATGCATTTGACAAGTTGGCTCTCGAGGAACAACGGCAGGAACAGCATGCCACCATGTGCACAATGAGAAGAGCAACTATAAAGCGAAGATCATCATTCAACGCTGTTCCGAGTGTCGCGAAACGGAGAGTCTCGGAGCAGAAACAGCCATTAGGGCCCAGCACCGACTTTGGAAATTGCACATCGACGACCAGACAATTCCAAAGATTATTAGGTGAATCTTCAGAATGGTCGCCTCACGCGTCGACAATTGAACAGGATGAGAACCAGCAGCCAACGATGGAACGTGTGACTAAAGAAGCTTTGCTCGGCCGACGAGCATTCACAAAGGCCATTAACCCGGCATTGCAAGAGGTAGGCACGCAGGCCGACAAGCCATCCAAACGGGATGCGATATCACGAGTTGCAGCGGCTTTCGATACTTTGGATAAGGACGACCCTGAGGGAGCGTATCTTCTAATGAAGATACTCGTGCAGAATATTCAGAAGTACGTTAAGGTTCCAATATTAGAAGATTACCGCTGACCAAAGCACGTACAGCGATGCTAAACTAGCAACACTGCTACCACCTTCACAACCGTCTACCCCTCAGAAGCCGAAGCTCGTCCTTGCCCAGAACAATCCGCATCTCAAAAGTCACCGACGGCGGCAGTCCTCTCTTCTACCGGCTCCGGACCCGTTGTCGCAAGAGCCATCGAAGCTACCTGGGCAAATTGTTCCAGGCATGGACCACACCAGGCAGCTGGCTGATGCTCTGTACAGTAAATGGGCGGAAGGTCTGAAAAATCGATGGCCGAACGTATGAAAGAAGTCATTAGCCAATCAGGCTAAACATATACCATCGCTTCACATGCACAGGCATATGATACACTCGGGCAGCAAGAAAGCTCGATCAAAGCTCCCTCAGCATCAAGGACGACAAGAGGATCTTCATCACAAATGGCGAGCGAGTGCACATAGGGTATTTGGGGGTCGAAGCACCACGGATACACTTTGAATTCTTCAGATACCCGTTGGATAAATGTTCTTTTTCTTGTGCATGATTGATCTCATCAATCTTTTCTTTACCTGAGCGTATGGAATGGGGCATTGTGGACGGCGCAAACTTCACTGCATAGCCAGCGACCTGAATTGTAGAATATTGACATTGTTGAAGATATCAATGAGAGACTCTTCACACCACCGTTGATGATGTGCCCACGGCGACTGGAGGAGGAGGCAGGGAGAAAGCAGGTCTGATAAGGTACCTGTAGATACTAGACAAAACAGGCCGCACTAGTGGGGTCGGAGATAGATGCGCTTGAAAGTGAGAGTCGACTTTCTTCATCTTCAGACTTCTTGAAAGAAACAGATTCCCCACATCTGGATGCGCGTAATGGACGTTGGCCTGCCATTGGGGGTCGTCAGGCGGCGTCGAACATTCGGTCAACAATCCTACTGCTAGTGTTGGGCGCTCCTTCAGTAGTGGGTACAACTATTCAAGCATTACTGCTCCGACACCTCAGTCGATACCACATTCCGACAGCAGATACAAAGAACATGGCGTCAGTGTTACGCGATGAGCCTCTGCGTCTGGACTCTACTACCGTGGCGAAACGAAGCGTTGACATGTCCCCTAGCGGGTCCTCAACACACTCGAGCAGCACCCAAAGCCGGGCCCAGACTCCCTCTTCGTCTGTCCCAAATACACCTGTGCTCCCCACACGCCCCTCTTCACCAGAGAAGAGACCAATCCATCCGGGGGAATCTGCCAGCTTCCTCACCAAACTCGCTGCTCAAGAGCGCCTGGTCCTCGAGCTGAAAGAAAAGCTACAAGATGCAGAGGTCAATCTGGGGAAATTAAAAAAGCAATGGACTGCTCATGAAATGGCGAGAAAGAGGCAGGAAAGACGGCATGTGGAACAGCTTCAGCCTCTCGAGACATCCCTCGTCAGCTCCACTGCTATGCGAGACGGGGAATCTAGACCAAACAGTCAGGGATTAGACAAAAGGAAATCAGTATCGACCAGCCTCAGGCCTACTCAGCGCAAAGTTTTCTCTGGGTCCAGGCATACCCGAACGCTTTCTTTATTGTCTCCCAAACATTCGAATAATGAAATCCCATTCATGCCGAGTATGAAGAAACCATCGAATTCCATTTGCGAGGAGTCGGGAAATAGCCGAGTGCCTGTTTCTTTACCCGAGCGTTTCCCAGATTCAGACGTTTACGATGATTCAGTCGACGAATACAAGGGCCCAGACAAGGAGATGATTCTGGCAACCGGCAAACAGCTTGTTGGTGATTTTCGACAAGGATTCTGGACCTTTTTTGAAGATCTTCGACAAGTGACCGTGGGAGAAGAGGCTTCAAGCGTGCCAGACGATCGGGGTCCATCCACCACATCTGGAAATATTCAGAGGAAGGCAGTTGTCAAACCCAAAGTCGGACCTGAAGGGTTCCATGAGTCGAAGGATCTGGACTCCATTGGCAGTGGGCAGCGTGAACAGCGTTAAGGGGATGGTGCTCGATCGAATGGTTCCGGGAAAGGTTTAGGTGCTACACTAGATGGGCCCCTGCACGGGACGTCTGCTGTATCAATCGCCCCGAAAGTGGAGTCCATGGACGAGAATGAGGATGCATGGGAGGCTTGGGATGATACAACAGCTCCGAGCACGCGGCGCGTCGATGGCCTCCAGAGGACAGACGCGATGGTTTCTCTTTCAGAAGGCGATGGTAGTCCAGGGAGTGGCATGAGGTGAGGTCCGTTCCTCCCTCCGTGCTGCCTGTTCGAGTCTCAAATGGTTGTAGCTCCTTAGAAACCACATCTCGACTGTCTCGACCAGCTCGAAAGTCCTCCCTCTTGGCACCAAAGTCGGACGATTTACCATGGCCAAAGATCTCGAAACTATCTCCCAGTAAGCTAACAATAACAGCTTCCAACCTGATCAATGAATGGGAGAAAAGCTTACGGCCTCATACGGAAGACGGAATCCCATCGCCATCCCAGGCAGCTCCGAAGGAGAAGAAGATCGACTAAATTTGCCGTATTAGCGGCCAAGCAATGCATCACTCCACTGGTTGCCTCTTGAGCGATTTTTGAGTCAGCTAACATGATACTTATGGCGGGTACAAATAGGAAGACAGCATGAAGATACTGGGGGCTGTCGTTAAATCCATGGTACTACTCCAATCCATTATCGGACTTGTAATGCTGGAGGAATAGGAAATGGCTCTTGCTCAAGGGTGCAATCTGTCAATAGAAGTGCTAAGACCAAAACCACGACTGGCCCTCGAGTAATAATGGATCAGTTCGACCTCCAGATTCTCTAGATTACTATAATTCATGACCCTCATGGCTCGTGCCCCTGTTGTGTCCGAGGCACGTGCGAGAATCTTCAATCTTATCTCATAAATCTTATCAACGCGGATCTTCCCGATCACTAGTCTTAGATCTGCCGACCCCCCTCAGACACGGCCAGACTCGCCTCGCTCCAGAAGAGTCTGCATTCCCCGTCTCCTCTCTTTGTTGCCCTAAGCAGGCAGCCAACCCTCCACCATGAGTTTCCCCGGCTTACCCGGCGGCGGTGCTGGAGGCAGAGCGGGCGACACAGCCGGCATGAGTGACCAAGAAGCCGCCATGGTCAAAGCCGTACGTTCTCCATCCACCGCTTCGATTTCGTTCAACGCTCCTACTGATGAATCAATCTTTCAGATGCAAGCAGCCATGGAGAGCTGCCCCGCAAAGTCGGCGATATCAGGGGGCATGGGATTTGGCTTGGGTGCGATGTTTGGTCTTTTCATGAGCTCCGTACGTCTCGTCCCCATTAATCCTATCACGGGTCGAGCAGGCTAAGCTGAAGTGCTTCTGGCGCAGATGAGCTACGATACCCCCATGGGCGGCGCCGGCCAGCAACTCGCAACCCTACCGTTGAAAGAGCAATTGAGGAGGGGGTTCAAGGATATGGGATCGAGATCTTTCAGCTCGGCCAAGAATTTTGGGCTCGTTGGGGCCATATTTGCCGGGACGGAGTGTTGTATTGAAGGTGTATGTTGCCGCCACTCTGGGGGAGCACCATCATGCGCTGATGAAGCTTGCTAGTATCGGGCCAAGAACGATCTCACCAATGGTATCGCTGCTGGGTGCATCACGGGAGGTGCACTAGGAATGCGCGCAGGGCCTCAGGCAGCTGCTGTGGGGTGCGCTGGGTTTGCGGCTTTCAGCGCTGCTATTGATAGCTATATGCGCCGCCCAGCAGATTAGTCCCTGAGAAGGTGGAACTACAGCATTAATGGCTGGTCAAGAGCATGGGAGTCGGTTTTTAAGCCTGCATAGCGTGGCGTGGAACTTGTATAAACATCGACTCTTCTCTGACAGGGGGCATTGCAGGGGCGCTGGAGACTGGCATCAAGACTTGATTCATCATCCATCCAGGCCGGATCCTATTTTATGCATATTGGTTGGGAAAGACTCTTGTGGTTTTGAATGCATTTTCCTTCATGCTAGCCTTCGCCCCTAGGTCCGCCCCTACACCAAGGGTATGTACAAGAACATGCGTGCCAGTCCCTAAATGCAATATCTCGTCAATAATTGTGTCTATATACCCGGGTCTAGATGTATTTATACGGATTCATGATTCCATTCTAAAAAAGATTAGCACAAGCCATACGCTTGGTGTTCGAACATACCGGATCGTATAAGTTCTTGATCTGCTTCATCAGCCGTATCATCGTATCACTCCGACTGTAACCAATAAACGCTTTCTTCGCCAGACCAAGACCGTGCTCGGCGCTGATGCTTCCGCGGCGCTTCGCGATCCACTCGTACACAAAGGGCTCCAGCTGCCTCTCAACTTCTTTATCGAACCTCCGAGTAGCGACATTAAGATGCAGATTCGAGTCGCCCATATGGCCATAACCTACAACGCCGACGACTGGGTACTCCTCGGTATCGCCAATGATGCCAGCCGCTGTCAAGCGCTCCCTCGTGTCTTCGACCAATTTATACAGTTCTGGCAAGGGAATGGAAAGGTCGTATTTATATACACCGCCCCAATGACCAAGGCATTCTGGAATGCCCTCGCGCCACGACCAAAGAGATTTGATCTGGGTCTCGTCCTGGGCGAGGACGCCGTCCGACACGATCTCTTCACCCATAACGTGCTCCAAAAAGCTTTCCAGCTTTGCCCCATCATGTGCCGGGTTCGAGCCGCTCGTCTCGATTAGACAGTAGAATGGATGTGTACCCTCCAATGGTCTCTTCTTATTGGTAACGGTGTGGACAAGATCTTGACTCGGTGCGTCCATCAATTCGAAAGCAGAGAGGATTTCAGACAATTGCTCTTTCGCTGCACGGAATGCTTGCTGGACTTTTTCGAAACTTTCGAGACCGAAAAAGGCCACGTTGGTAGCCTTGGATTTCTGTGGGCAGAGAATAGAGATACCTGTAATGATACCGATCGTGCCCTCGCCGCCAATAAAAAGTTGTTTCAGATCATACCCAGTGTTATTTTTGCGTAGTTTGCTCAAATCATCCATGATAGTGCCATCTGGCAACACAGCCTCAATCCCAAGAACATTGCCGTGCAAGCTGCCATAGCGCAGCAATCGTAGACCCCCTGCATTCGTAGCCACGTTGCCCCCAATTTGACATGACCCTTTTGCTCCAAGGTCCAGCGGGAAAATGTGGCTCTGTTCTGCCAAGAACCGGTCGACGACCTCCAGAATACATCCTGCATCGACGACCAGGGTCCCTGAAACTTCGTCGAAGGACCTGATCTGATTCATGCGAGACATGTTGACCACAATCTCATCGAAAATAGGCACCGAACCCCCCACAAGACCAGAATTACCGCCCTGAGGAACGACAGCGAGCATGTTGTCGTTACAATATTTCAAAACCTTGCTGACCTCTTCCTTGGATCCAGGCTTGACCACCAATTGCGTCTGTCCCCTGTACTTCCGCATCCAGTCGCTGTTGAACGGTTCAAGATCGTCTGCTGCATCTTGCGAGACGCCATCGACTAGGGCAGAGTCTGTTCCGAGGATTTCCTTGAAAAATTGAACGTGGCTCTTGGATAGCTGGGAAGGATTAGCATATGCACACGAACAAACAGAGCGAGGTAAGCATACCTCGCTGAACCTCGAGTCTCGCCTAATTTCCGGGTATCTATTCACTATCAAGTGAGCTACATTGATCGCAATCCAATGTGCTCAGAGGGCGTACGAATCAGCAGTAAGTTTGATGTGGCCTTGAGAGCTCGGAACTCCCCCTGCGTGACCTTCGGCATCCGGCTGGTGTGTTGATGTCGTTGCGGAGCTCCATCTCGTTTGTGGAGCAGCATACCTTGCACATATGGGTGTAACGTAAAGGATCAGCGAAGTTGCATGACGAAAGTGCTGATTTAATAGCCCTGACGACAACCTTAGAGCACGCATGACTGTGATTGTTGACTACGAAAGAGGGGTGGCAGACGTCTCGTTTTTCACCAATTGACGAGTTTCCTTATATGTCATATGAATTGAAATACGAGCTAGTTGTGGTTATAAAACCGGAATAGGCTCCGCAGCCAGACGCGCAACGCGGCTACCTTGAGCTTCATCACTCCAGAGCTCATTCATTGTATCAAGTCTCATTACCCACGTTCCACAGAGCAGTGCGAAGAGCAATCAGCCGACAACATTGTCGCATCCAGGTAATTGTTTGCGTCGCCGTCTCCCACGCCATGGCATCGGGATACGATAGAGCGTTGTCAGGTGAGCTTTTTCGTCCTGCATCAATGATCCACTTGCTGATCTTCTGCTAGTCTTCAGGTAAGACTCATGTGCCTTCTGCCGGGCTGACATACGCAACTCACGCTGTTCCCTTTAGTCCTGATGGCCATGTCTTCCAGGTCGAATATGCACTCGAGGCTGTCAAAAGAGGTAAAGCTCATAAGAAATTTGGGTAATACAAGATTTCTGACCCGTCAGGTACTTGCGCTGTGGGCGTGAAAGGCCAGGATGTTGTGGTACTGGGCTGCGAGAAACGATCTGCAATGAAATTACAGGATACTCGCATTACTCCATCAAAGATCGGTCTCGTGGACACACATGTCTGCCTTGCCTTTGCAGGGCTCAACGCTGATGCCCGGATACTGGTGGACAAAGCTCGACTCGAAGCACAATCGCATCGTTTGACCGTTGAAGACCCCGTCACAATCGAATATATCACCAAGTACGTGGCTGGGGTGCAGCAGCAATACACCCAAAGTGGAGGTGTCAGGCCGTTCGGCATCAGTACCCTAATAGTGGGGTTCGACAAGGGAGATAAGACGCCACGATTGTACCAGACGGAACCCTCCGGCATCTACTCGGCATGGTACGTGGACTCTCCATTTCTACCCGATCTTGATAGGCGCCGCTAACCTCCCTACCAGGAAAGCGAACGCAATTGGCAGGTCCAGCAAGACTGTGCGGGAATTCCTGGAACGAAATCATAAGGAGGATATGGACCGGGAAGAGACAATCAAATTGACTGTGAAGTCTTTGTTGGAGGTCGTCCAAACGGGGGCGAAGAACATCGAGATCGCTATCATGGCCCCCAGCAAGACCATTGAGATGCTACCAGTGGGAGACATTGAAGGATATGTGAAAAGCATCGAAACCGAGAAGCAGGAAGAGGCGGCAAAGAAGAAGACAGGAAGAACGCCGGGGAGCAGCACGGCCGCGATATTGACGAGAAGCGATGGTGGAGCTTCGGGTAGCTAGAGAAGGCACTGTTAAGGCACTTCTATTGTTGCAGGCGAGCGAACAGCTCAACAGGAAACCTCTCTCTGTCTTTCTCTCTCTATCCCTCTCTTTCTCTCTCTCTCTCTTGCTCGCTCTCTCTCACTTTACACCGAGGCTAGACTCATGATCGCTAGTCGTGTGGATTTGCAAGCAACCTGTTCGATTGAGAGTGTGCATGCTTCGATGTCATGCAGCTACGTCAAGAATCCCGCCCTTCCCATTCTGCAACTCTCCAAACGCGGCTCCTTGTCATCATCCAAGCCTGTCAGCAGCATCTTTGACATTAAACATGGTCTGCTGCTCCTCAACCCTTAATCTATCGTCCTTAAGCATGCGGGGATCGATACGAACATCCTCTGATTCAAGGTTCAGAGTTGGCTTCGGAGTTTTGGCCTCGAGCACGAAGTGATTATCGCAATGCGGACAGTACTCGTCGCTTGAAGTGAATATCTTAGCCTGCTATTGGGAGTGTGTTACAATGTGGAGCTCGTTACCTCTCTTCGAATTCTTGAGCGTCCTTTCGAAAGCATTTTTTGCATTTCTTACAGGCAAACGTCTGCGCTCGGAGTCAGTAGGTGGTAACATCTGAGTATCAGGATCCACAGCATACCATATCAAGACTCTGAAGTAATTCATGGTCTGCTTGCTCTCGGTGGCATTCTGCACAATCGAACCATTTGCGGCCTAAGTGCATGCGTGGTCAGATTAAGGTCTTGATGATGATCATGTAGTATTGGGAGTAATCACAACAAGGTGCTCTTATCGAGACTTGAGCATTTAGTATATGTTTGCTGCGTTCAGGAAATCAGCTCTGTTCGACCCAGGGTAAGCTTGGGGTCACTAACCACATGTTCGTGTTTGATAGAGCATAGAAGAAAAGCCGACAATTCTTGGTATCAATCGTGGTGGCGGCGTAGTGGTCAGCTTACAACTTCTAGCACTGATCTGGTATGCTAACACTGTCGAAACGATGCACGTCGAAAGAGGGAGAAGGAAGCTAAAACTAGTTATCGTTGCTTGCATTACGGTTGGTGGTTCGGCAATTTGGATTTTCCCCACCACCAGCATTACCAAAAAGTTGATTATCCGATTAGGCTTAAAATTGAAATTTTGGAAAATTGAAAAAGTAGTAAACAAGGGCGCATTTAGGCCTATAAAAATATACGGGGAAGTATCCATATACAAAGAGAATATGCGTATATAAAAATAATATATAAAGTTTAAATAAAAGGAATATATAAAATTTAAATAAAAGAAATATAAAGTTCAAATATATATATATATAAGTATAAATAAAAGGAATATATAAAGTTCAAATATATATATATATATAAACATTATATATTCCCTTTATTTAAATTTATATATATATATATTCAAAACTTACATATTCTTTTATTTAAATTTTATATATTACTTTTTTATATAAATATTCCCTTTGCATATATATACTTCCTTATATGTTCTTATGAACTTTCATATTCTTTTATTTATTACTTTTTTAATTTTCCAATTTTTTACGCTAAGCCTAATCGGGTAATCAACTTTTTGGTGGTGCTGGTGGTGTGGGAAATCCAAATTGCCGAACCGCCAACCGTAGTGCAAGCAACGATAACATTCATTTCTCCCGATGAAAACGCTCCGATCCTCACTTGGAATCATTCCGCTTTTCATTTTGCGGGGATTGAGTCTAACTAAGCGCGTCTGGCGCGATACATTCGCATTCACGGAATCTCATTCACGGCTCATGAGGTTCTCGAGAAGATAAACGTTTTCTTCTCCACTTGTTTCAACCACCTTGTCCGTCTTCCATCTATTCATGCTTGAATCGATCAGTATGCATCATCTTGACCCTGATTGTTGTCATTGATTCGGACCATTTCTGTGCCCTTGCGAGTCGGAAACCCGCTCCAGCAACAAGTATTATCCGCTGGCCACTGGTCACTCGGCCAAAGCTCAGACCTCGCTCCTTTTCATGATTGTGCGAAAATGTTGAAAGGCCCTCTACCAAATGTATCTCCGGATCCACCTTTGTTGGCTCAATCCTGCGCCGAAAAGTACTGCTCTTCGCCCGCACCTCCGTCCATAAATCGGTTTATACTGCTCTCAGGTCGATAGCACAGGACCCAGGCCTGATCAGCAAATCACAGAAGCTGGAAAATGGGGCCCCCCTCTGAGAACCGCACCGATGGTGCTTCTATTGTAGGAAATGTCCTTGGTCACACTCTGCTGAATCGGCTGACCACTCCCTCGGCAGAAGCCTGTGTCGTCGTTGAGATCGCACTTTGAGAACATGGCTGCAGTAGGACCAGGCGCTCAAAGCCCCGTGAAAGTTTCGATTCCTGCCCCTGTCTCCTCCGTCGATCGAGAGTACAGGCATAACACATCTGAGACCCGAGCCTCTTTGGACATACCGCGTGGATCCTCACCTTGGTCTACCGCAGGGTCCGCTTCAGATATCCAGCACCTTGCAAAGCCTGCCCCTCCTACGCCTCGCCCCCGTCGGCCCGGCTCCGCTCTTTCGCAAAGACCAGTATCAATGGCCTCTGCCACTGCACCTCGTTCCCCTCCGTTGCTGGCTGTCTATTCTCCACCAAAAGATTGGTGGCCGGTGGGCCATCGTACCGCAACAGAGTCTTCCCCTTCATCGAACCAGGCTCTCCAGCCGCGCCATATCTTGCCTCCGCCTCCTCTGCGCTCCCAAGCGCGGAATTCGCCGGCAACATCTCAAAGATCCGGTGGAGCGGGAATAGCGAATGGCTATGAGAGCTCAAGATCTTTGCAGCACCCTGATGGAGGGCCCATGGAAACAACCATGGCGGTTTCCAGTTTGGAACCAATTGGCCACACGAGGGGCAACGCTCTGAAGCAGTCTTCTGTGCCTGCGGGACGAGCTATGCCGCCGCCGGTCAATCGTGCAGAAAAGCCCAAGATACCCACAAAGCCAGCAGCAATCATTGGCAAAGCAACCCTGGAACCCGCTCTACGGTCGCCTAAGGATGGGGTTTCTCCCTTCAATACACCTCCGAGCAGCGACGAAGATATCGCGCCACGCCAAGAAGAGATGAGTATTCAGGCCGCAGGAAAGCAAATCTCTGTTGGGCCAATCCCGAAGGAAAAGGTTGCCGCACAGCATTCACCTGATCCAAGCTCTCTTTCCAAACCAAGATCTGAGACCACGAAGTGTCTATCTCACGCAAGGCACCAAAGTGTAGATGCCCCAGACCATAGTTCTTCTCAAATATCTCATCACCAGAACAGCTTTTCAGAGTCTCGCCCCGGCCTACCACCTCGACGTCCTCCACAACCCGAAAGCCCTGCGCAAGAGCCACCTTTCGCAAATGGTGCGCAGAACCAGTCCAGACAAGGCCTACAACCACAGGGTTTTCGCACGGCTGATCCAACGTATACAGCCGGCCCAGTGGCTGTGGATGCAACAACGTCACAATTCCTACCTCCGCCCAAACGGACTCAAATGCCGCAACCTTCTCCGACTTCGAGATCTCAGACAGCAAACAACCCGCCAACATCCAGCACCAACCTAAGCACAGGCTTGCGGAGAGAACAGGATAGCACGGAGACAGCAGAGCTCGGAATTGACAATTTGGCCAAAATTGCATCTGAGTATCCCGATATGTCAAACTCAAATAGACGTCTCCCATACTGCTCAACTGGTGTTTGGGAGCTTGAGCCCAATTACGATGCCAGGCTCATCGAAATCTGTGGTCAATATGTCTGTACAACAGGCCACGTCACCAAAGTTTGGGATCTCATGTCAGGGGAGTTGATGCTAACTCTCGCCCATGGCGAGAACCAGTTGAAAGTGACATCGCTTGCCTTCAAGCCAGGGGTGACCGCCATTGAAGAAGGTTCTCGGCTGTGGCTCGGAACTAATTTCGGTGATATACAAGAGCTGGATATAATTTCTCAATGTATCGTGTCCGCAAAATCTGGGGCACATGAAAGACGCGAGGTCATAAGAATATATCGCCATCAAAACACCATGTGGACCCTGGATGATGGCGGAAAGTTGTGTGTCTGGGAAGCTGACGAGTCAGGCCTACCAAGTTTACAAAGCAACCCTTTGGCACATCGAGTACCGAAAGGCCATACCTGTTCTTTGGTAATCCAAGACATGCTATGGCTCGCAACAGGCAAGGAAATCAGAGTCTTCCGTCCTGCTACCGATGGGGACTCGAACTTTTCTATCTTGCGGGACGCCTTGTGCCAGCCCAACGTGGGCGTCGTTACGTGTGGCACTGTCGTTGGTGGCCAGATGGACCGTGTCTACTTTGGCCATGCCGATGGTAAGATATCAATTTATTCAATTGTCGACTTCTCGTGTGTCGGGGTTGTCAACGTCAGCATATACAAGATTAGTACGCTCGTTGGAGCTGGCTTCTATCTATGGGCTGGTTATAGTACGGGGATGATATACGTTTACGATACACAAACGCGACCGTGGATTATCAAAAAAGATTGGTCAGCCCACCACGGCAGTCCTGTCCTGGGATTAGTCGTCGATCGCAGCAGTCTTTGGAAGACTGGTGTCCTCCGGCTGACATCTGTTGGATCGGACAACGCCATAAGGTTCTGGGATGGGACGTTAGAGAGCGATTGGCTTGGTAGAAGACACACCTCTGCCTTAAGGTACTTTCCACATTCAAACTGACAATCGTCCAGAAGATGAAATGCAGGACCGCGACATCGAATACTGCAATTTCCGGGAGACGACGGCAATGGTGATGACTTGGAACGCAGGCGCAGCAACTCCTACACATCTACGTTACGAGGAGAGAGACTCCCGCTTCTTTCATGAACTGCTTCGAGCAAACTCACCCCCTGACCTGCTGGTCTTCGGCTTCCAAGAGCTTGTTGATCTGGAGGACAAGAAATTGACAGCCAGTACGTATATGGATTCCAGCACTAAGAACACAGCTGATGTTTCCAAGAAACACTATTTAGAGGCAACCGCAAGAGAGATCCAACGGAGCCAGACCATATGGCCCATCAATACAGAGCTTGGCGAGACTACCTTGTCAGATGTGTCGAGGACAGCATGCCTCCAACTGAACCTTACCACTTACTGCACACTGCAAGTATGGTTGGCCTCTTCAGTTGCGTCTTCATTAAGGCCTCCCAGAGAAAAAGTGTACGGAATGTCAGTGCAGGGGAGATCAAGCGCGGCATGGGTGGCCTACATGGCAACAAGGTGGGTGTGGAGCTATCTATGTCAATCGGCAATATATGCTAATGTAGACTAGGGTGCGCTCGTTATACGAGTCGTTCTCGACGATAGCTCGGTCTGTCTAGTCAACTGCCATCTCGCCGCGGGACAGACCAAAACCCTAGATCGCAACAATGATATAACAGCTATACTGGATTCCGCTGTATTGCCACCGGAGCGAAACACAACAACACGGAGTGACACATACTTCGCTGGCGGTGACGGCTCGATGATCCTCGACAATGAAATCTGCGTGATCAACGGGGACCTAAACTATCGTATCGATACCATGGGTCGTGACACAGTCGTCAAGGCTGTCAATGCCAACAATCTGGCGAAGCTGCTAGAGAGGGATCAGCTTCTTGTATCGCGCCGAAGAAGCCCTGTCTTTCGGGTTCGGGCCTTCAAGGAATCTCCTATCACATTTGCACCGACCTACAAATACGACGTCAGCTCTGATAGGTACGACACGAGTGAGAAGCGCAGAGCACCGGCTTGGTGTGACAGAATTCTTTATCGCGGCCCCGGGAAGATTAGACAAGTCGATTATCGGCGCCACGAACTCAGAGTCTCAGATCACCGTCCGGTCACTGGGCTATTCAAAATGCGTATCAAGACTGTGCTGGTAGACAAGCGCTCGCAGGTACGCCGAGTTTGCGAGGAGAGGCTTGAAGCAGTCAGAAGCAAGCTTGCGAAAGAAGCCAAGTATGTACCCCTTTTGCTCCCCATGGATGTAACAGTTGCTAAGCGAGCACAATAATTTCAGGATCCAATACCTAAGGGACGTTCTTGGAGTGCCCGCAAACGAGGCTCAGGGGCTCATTTGATTTTGGCTATAGTAGGCACTAGTCGCATTTCAACCGCGAAGTTTGGAGATTCATATGCTCCGCATAGGACGCGAGCAACCACGGCGCTTTTCTCCTCACATTTTCCGCTTGCCTTCTCGTACGAATGGCATACGACGGAATATAGTGCCGTCTATCTGATCGCAGTTCCCAATCGCTTGAGCTCAATCAAGGTCATCCTTGCTGCCACTGCATATCAAAAGGCGCCGCTTTACTGGTTCACACATTCCTAGTAAGAAGGCCTCTTGAGGCGGAACCTCATTCGGGCCACTGAGACTTGCTCCCGATACAGGCATCTTGGATTGGACTCGATATTCCCAAGCTTGTTGAATCAATGCTGCAGAGGGCCAATCGCCTTGTGCAACAGCTATTTGGTGGGCCACTCTAACAGCGCAGGCATTAGGAATGCACAGAATCCCGGTCGAAAGAGAGGGTTGCTGGGCAACACCTCAGGGGGCTGAAGCAAGCCAGTGGATGTTCTTCAATGGCCGTTACACTCAGATTGTGCAAGACGCATGGCAATAAGCATTGGTCGATCTCGTGGAGAGGCAATCAGCGTGTGGGTATCACTCCAGCCTCGTTCAATGGTCTCCGTGGTGACTGGGTCGACCCAGCCTCCGGGATTGTTTCAGCACACAGGCATTCGTGTTTTGGTAAACCGAGCTGTACTATAGATTGAGCATTCGGACCAGACTCCAGACTATCGGAAGGAGCGGGGGTGCAGAGTGCAGGCTACTACCATGTTGCACAAAGACGAAGCGAGTTGCCTCGCACTACGAGACCTACAGTCTTCCGAAAGAATGACATGTTCGTGCCAAGAGCCCGGGCACCAGCTGTTTGCTACATGCTAATGAGCCCGGTCGAGCTTTCGTTTCCGCGAAGGTAAAAATTTCCGCAGAACACCACTTCAAGTCCCGGACTCACTCCACGTTGTCTTGACAACCTCGTTGGTATACCATTTTATGATTTTCAAGCAATGAAGCATCTAGCACAGTACGCTGCTGGTTACGCTATTACCATTGTTCGGCATTCAATGCAACATGTCATACGAATTCTGTTGCTGCGGTTGCTCCAGCCCGTGCCTCCTTTCCAGCGTTGTTGTAAGATTAGTCGCATAATTTAGATCTATTGCGGGTCCGCTGCAATAATGCTCCAGTCCCACGAGTGGCTGGTGGCCCGTATGTTTAGCCTTTCTGTATGTGTGCGTCCGTCTTCCCTGTGATATCACTGCAACCTTCAGCGTGTGTCTACAAGCCTTCGACTGTTGGCCTCTAATTCCGGACTCCAGCATTCTCTCAAGCATTCATTCCTTGGCGATTCGACTCGGAATCTCCATATAACACTCGTCAGCCTCGCCCCCACTTCCCCAACAGGTATTTCGACCCTCCGGCCTCAGGGGATGCACTTCCCTGCGCCTGCACCCTAGGCACGGACTCCGTCGGCTACTGTACGACAAGCGCTCGCCAGAATGGCTGTTCAGGTGGACATCTCGACCCAGCGAGCTACGATCCTCGCTATTTCCCCTGTTTGTAGTATCAGCAGTGCCCTGCATGAAGTTTTTAGTACTTTTGTCGGACAATCAATCCGTCGTTCCTGGGTTGCTGCAAGTGGAAGCCCTGTGTAAACATTGTTGCGTCGGGACGTCATATCTGACCTTCTAGGCTCGAAATCAAATATCGCTGCTGAATTTTGAGAGTTTTGCGTTGCTGCGAGTTCTACTTTTGCTGCGCCTGTATCGTCGACACTGACGTCGAACCGTTCTGCGATGTTGATCACAACGACTGCCAATGTCTATTAAAAAAGCTCCAGGCGCACTGGTTGGCGCAGTTGATAGCGTAACCCTTGTCCTCGGCCTCGTAGCATGATGACTTCGAAGCGAAAGCACCACATTACGACAGCAAATGGCCGTAACACAAAGTTCGAATTGGGGTGGAGGCGGCGAAGAGACTATTGCTGACAGAATGTATGGCAGGGTAATACAATAGTGTCTGTTGCCTCCAAACTTTTACCCATGTTTCATCAAAATATGACACCCTCACCAGCGTTGAAACCGGCGTCTGTGCATGCAGCTTATAGTCCTTGAAGGCGGCTTGATACCACCGCATGAGCTTCCAACGCCACCAGTCGCTTAGGGAAATCCTCTAGACCCAGCCGCATTGCAGCGTTCCTTCCCAACACCGGATGTTTATTTTGTTAATCTCAGCCGAACACCGTAATATACCAATGTAGGCTGCATTTCTGGTCTTGGCGACATCCAGTGCAATTGCTAAATACCTGAAGTTCTCTTGGTGACTGCATGCTTTTCGAAGCGTGGAGATTGTTGTCGTAAGTTTTTGTAGGCCCTAAAGGAAATGTGGAGCTGTAAATATAGCAAGGGACAGGCGTGGCTTCTTTCTATACAAGGCTAGATGGGATGCGAGAATAGGATCGAATCTCTTAAACAAAATATTTTGATTGTGAAATGAATCGAAGTAATTATATGCAGATGATCGTAAGCTATTGTATCATACGATTAATCCGCACACAACATCGACTTTGCTCAGCCCAGAAGCCATTGCGGGAACTCCATGTCGGTAAATTGAGACCACTAGCGAGTCCATCTATCATTTTGTATACCTAGCCTCAGCTTCTTTCCCACACAAAAGATTATCCTTCCCATTGCTATAAGAGGCTAACGCCCCTCACGGACCAAGCAACGGAACACTAGCAGTCGCGTTATACCAGCAATCAAACGTCGTCAAAGGGTTGGTTGTTGTACTACCAATCGTTCAGCCATTGCTTATACCCTAGTCTTTGCCCCCATAGATAAATTGAAGATTATGGTGATCACCCTTGACAATCCCTGTCGAGGGTGGCAACTTGTGGTAGATCTACTGGTAAATATTGCCCGCCTCCCAGTTTTCTTCTTTGGAAAGCGTTTTCTGGTCATTGTCGATGTACTCCCAATTTGGGGCAGTGATGTTGATTGTCACTTCAGTGGGACTTTGGAAAGGATACTACTCATTGGTGTTGACGGTGCAATCCTGATATACTATTGTGGATGCGCTGCAGTCAAAGGCGAAGCTGGTAGAGGCCCCGGTCCACGGATTCGGGATTTGAAACAATCCGTCCTGATCGGCGTAACTCCACTAGAGTCGTGGCGGAGACTGGGTCTGTCCACCCTGGCTGCCACGAGTGTTGCAAATACGTTGGCATCCCCCCAGCTTCTCACGTAGTAGCATTTCTTACCACCCAATTGCAACGTGTAGTGGAACGGGTCTGGAAGCTGAGAATTCAAGTCACCCATACAGCTATTGTTGCCATTGAATCCCAAAAATGCGCTCAGCGCTTTGCCATATGACTTGAAGATTCCAAGTTGGAGGTTGAGTGGAATGTTAGGTGCTCCTGATGGTTGAAAAGCTCCACTAGGCCTCAAGATCACTGTGCAACTAGCGGTATTCATTGGCGAAGTCGTTGCAATGGTTTGGGACATATATTGCGCTGTAGAGCAAGTTGTGGCCATCGACAAGGATCCGGTGAAGGAGACACGAAGTGGAAGTGGCCTGTTCTCTCTGCGGTGAATGGCATTGGCATAATTCCTAAACAGTAATAGGAGGCGATGAGACAAACAATGCTGGCAAGCATAATTACAGCCGTGAAGGACTTCACGAAAGAGCCGCAGCCAGTTTGATATCTTTTTGTAGTTGTCTTATTGAGGCAGAAGATTGTAAGAGGTACAGGAAGAAAGCAGTCGAGGAAGGTGGTTGGTGGGGGTTACTCAATGTGAAATATTCCAAGACGAATTTGAGCGCAACATATGTAGTCTGCCTGGCAAGAGAAAGATGGGGGCACAACGATACTATCACCATTGCTTCCAATTCGTAACATCGAAGTTTCGAAAGCAGAGACAAATTTCCAAAGAAAATGTCTTGACATTCGTACGTACTTGTACTACGTATTTCATCCCATCGGTCATTGCGAGGGACAGCCTGCGAATTTTGAGTTCACTCGGAGGGAGCAGAAGTGCCTCGCATGCTCTTCCTAAATATCAGCTCGAGGGGGTTTTGGATGCCGAGGGTAGATTACAACGGACAGTCCAATTCCCACCATCTCACTTGTCGGATTCCTTTCTTCTCAGCCACACATGTAGGTTGATGGTGACGTGACTCCACCCAAGTCCCTTGGAAATGCATCTAGAAGATGAGTGCGGAGGTCTGATTGCCAAGAGCACGTATACCGAGTTGCAAATGCAGACATCGAGATGGAATCACCAAAAATGAAGATTGCCGCACGGAGCTATAGCACTAAGAGCTATCAATGACCTTGTCAGCCGGTGACCTGATTATGGTATCTATCCTGTGGACGTGCCAGATGCAGAAGATGGAAGATGAGGCTACGAAAGCTTGATGGTTTCATGTAATTACACTAGGGCTTACAACCCTACTCGATATCTACCTATTAGCTGGTTCCACTCCTTGGTTTTAGTTTCTTATTTCTCATACCCATATTGACGTCCACTATCACACTGCCTACCTAAGCTGGTCCCTGCCAGATGAGCTCTCAACTCAGCTCCTTGCTCAACACCACCACTACCGAACTCAAAAGCCCCTATCTAGGCGAATCACCCCTCGTCAAACATTATGCACTCTATTCCCATTGACCTACGCTCCCACTACGTCGCCTATATCGCTACTCTCAATGCACGTCCTTTCCTCAACGCATCCCTATCGCCTTTTGTCGCGGTTTCCGTCACGCACAACTCGGCGCAAATGACGATCGCGGATTATGAGGGAATGATCCGCGATAGCATCACGAAGTATCCGGGATTGAAGCACGTGCTTGCAATGCTGGTTGTGGATCAGGAACGTGGGACAGTCGCGGCGAGGGTAAGGCTCGAGGGAGGTGAGGGAGTGGAGCATGCGATGTATCAATTCCAAGAGGGGAAGGTGGCGGAGGTTTGGAGCGTTATTGGCAAGGAAGCAAGCTGATAAAGAACAGACACTGTGTTGTTCGTTGCATTACGGTTGGCAGTTCGCAAAACCGGCCTCCTATTTTTATTGACTAACTATTAAGATCTGTGTTGAAAGTGGATGCGGAGCACTGCGCAGAGCATATCGTCACTAGGCCTAATTAAGACTAATAGCTGTTGAAAGGGAATGATCTTGCCACTGATCCCAATCGGGACTAGCGGCTTGGCATTCCCTGATAGTCCACCTTTCTACCATAGCAATCAAATAAGTATTATTACCTTGCCAATTTTTATAAGCTATAAGCCCGGATTGCCAGGATTACTTTTAAATATATATTGTTAAAATATATACCTTTTATATAAGCTATTTAGACTTTTTAATAATATATAATTATTTTTTTAATTATTAAATTATATAATATTAAATATTTTAGAATAATAATTCTTTAAGTATTAAAAGCTCCTAAATTAATATATTTATAATTTAATATATTATTATTAATATAATAAATATTCCTTATATTTTATTAAAGTCTTAAGTTAATTAGTTATATCCCCTAACCGTTCCTAGCTTCCAAGAAATAGAATATTAATTATATTAAGTAATATGTTAATATTTAACTTAATAAATATATATTTAGCCCCTTATTTAGACTAACTAACCTTTTATATTATTATTTACTAATATTTACTATATTAAAGAAGTTTATAAAACAAGAATCCTTAGCCTTATTAATACTTGCTAGCCTATATATTTATATTATTTTATATCTTATATTCCTAATTATATATTATTTATAAGTTATATTGATATACGAAAACCCTAATATTTAGAATAATATTATATTTGAAACTCTCAATATTACTTAATAAAAAATTTTTACTTTAATATAGAATAAGTATTTAAGCTTAATACCCCTTAATATATAATAGTCTAGGGCCCCTACGAACTACTGTTATATATATAACGAAATAGACTTCGAAAATATATATAAAGAAATACTTTGTAAGAATAACCTTATATTTATTATTCTTTCCGTTGATAATAAATATAATATATTTATATAAAGCTTAAGAGCTTATAATAGGATCTTTACTCTTAACCGTAAAATAACCCTAGACCTTTATATTTTATTTCTAATATCGAATTGTCTTTTTAACTTAGAATTAAAGTTTCAATTTTATCTGATTTATAAGCCTTTAGCTATCCCTAATAATAATAATAATAATAATAATAATTCTTTACTTTCTTCGGATAAATTTATATTTATATTTCCTTATTTACGAATATTTCGTAAACTATTAGCTATAAGTAGCTCTATTATATCTCAAGTATTAATAGCTACTGAAGCAAAGTTTACTCGAAATACTATTAAAGATAACTTCTTATTAACTTTAATCCCTACCCTTAATATAAGCAAGAATTAACTTCTATTTAAATATTATATAAAAATATACTTTATATTAATAGGCCTATTTAAAATAATTAATAATAAGAAAAGTCTCCTTATTAATACGTCCGAAGCCCTTAGAGAGTAATAAGATAATAAATAAGAATATATTTACAAAGTTATCAAATTTCGTTATAATATTAATATTTATATTATTATTAAAGAAAAGGATATTAATAAAGATATTTAAGATATCTTTTCGAATAATTATAAGCCTTAGAGAATTAATATCTTTAACAAAACTATTTATAAATTTAATAATTTATAATATATTAGTATTATAAATAAATATATTAAGAAGTTTTATAAGGTCTAAAATACCCTTATTAAGTTTAGTTATAAATTATTAAATATATTCGTAATTAATATATATCTTTAGAATTTTGGCTTTATATATAATATATTCTAGAATACTTTTATCTAAATATATATAATTTTGATTAAAGACTAAATTAAGACCGTCTTATTTAACAAATTAGCTTTAATTATTATAAATAAAGAAAAATATTAAATCTCTAATAAAATAGGTATTATTATTATAATAATTGCAACTCTATAGGAGAATAAACCTTATTAAAAATGTATTCCGAACTTATTAAGGTAAGCTAAATAAATTAAGAATATTAATAAATATAAAGTCTTATTCTATATTTATTATAAATACTCTAATTATATTTATTAAGAATATTATTCTAAAGCTTAAAACCAATATTTATAATATATTTTAAATAAACCTTATAATTATTATTAGCAAACTATTTAATTTAATATATATTTAAATAGTAGATATTAATTATATTTAATTATTAATACCGGATTATAATTATTTTATAAATAATTATTATTTTTTTAATAACAATTAAGCTATTTAGGGTATTATATTAAATATAAATCTAATTCCCTAGGGCAAAAGTATTATTATTATTCCGTATATTAATAATAATAGCAACCCTTTAAATATTTTCTTAATTAATATATTTTATATCTCTAAAGTTATAATTAACCTTATTTCTATTTCTTACCTTTTATTAAAAGGTTATAAAGTAGATATTAACTTCAAAGGCTATATGTTTATTATAAAGGCAAAATCTATTATTAACTTTTTCTATTATAGCGGCCTTTTTATCCTTAATATTATATATAAATTATAAATTATATTAACTATATTTAATACCGGAATTATATTAATATAAAAGCTTTAATATAATAAATTAAGCTATTTAACTCCTTTAATATTCGATTATTTTATAAATATAACTTAGGGTATCAACTTTAATTATTTATTTAAATAAAATTACTTTTACAAATCGTATATTTATATTAAATTTTAAGCTTCCTTTTATATAAGAATTATTAAAAAAAGTATATATTTTTATAAAAATATTATAAGCGACCTTATAAGACTATTAGAATATTATAATAATTTTCTAATAACTTATAATAGCTCTATTTATATAGTTATATTCTTATATATATTTATAATATTCTCCGAAATATATTATATCCGTCTTAAAAGTAATTACTTCGATTGCTTTAAAGAGTTCAAAACTTATAATAAAAGGAAAGTCTATAAATAACTTATTGAATATTATTATATTAATAATAAAGGAAAATTTAAATTAAAAATATTTGATATTTTCTATAAAAAATATAATATTATTTATACCTTTATTACCTTCGATAATCCTTAATAAAACGGCTAGAACGAACGCTTAGGCTAAACCCTTATAAAAAGAGCCTACTCGATACTTATTAAGAGTAAGATAGACTTTAAATAATAACCAAAATTCGTATATATTACGAATTATATCCGTAATTATTACTCTATTTCTTCTATAAATATTATTTTCTTTAAGAAGATATATAATAATTCCCTGGATCTTTCTTGTCTCTAAGTATTTAATTTTATAAGTTAAGTATATATTAGCAATATTATCAAAAAGTTACTTAAATTTTATAAGTATAAAGAGAAATATTAGCTTATAAGATATAAAAGGTACTAAATCTATCGCCTTATTAACCCTGTTAATAAGATTATATACTCTTTTAATATCTTTTTTCAAAAAAAGTATAATATTAAAAAAGTAAATAAAAGCGATAATAATAGCAATAAGGAACCTTTAATATTTAGAAAAAGGATTATAAGCTTTATCCCCCTATTAATATTTATATAAATATTTATATTTCTTATTATAAAGGAGAAATCTGATAATATATTAAAAGCTAAAAATATTATATTTAAATATTAGGTTATCTTTATAAAGGAAAGATTTATAAAGATTAATAATAATAAAGAATTTTCTATACTTTTAACCTTATAAATATAAAAAAATATTAATTACGATTATTATTATAAATTTATTAAAATTTTTATTAAATATTCTAAATTATAAATTTTTAGGTTTCCGGATTTAATTATATTATAATTAATTTAAATATTTTTTATTTATATAAAGATAACAAAATCTTATAAATTAAAAATATATATCGAAATTATAATTAATAATTATTATAAAATAAATTAATAATTAAATATATAAGAAAAATTCGAATCCTTAATAAAGAATAATATTTAGATTCTAATTCTTATATTCAAAGATTATTATATTTTAAATAATAAATAAATTTATAAATTAAAAAGAAGTCTAAATAACTTAATATATTATTATAAAATATATTAAATAATACGAAAATTCGAATAATATAAAAGTTTAAACTTTAATAAAATATTTGCTTTTATTATAAAGTTTATAAGTTATAAAGCTATTTTTGTTATTATAATAATTCTGGATTAGGAGTTCGAATAAATAAATATTAAAACTGCTTTCTTTTATAAGAATATAGAAAAAGAAATCTATATAAAATAATCTAAAAGCTTCGAGGAAAGTTCTTATTATAAAATATTTAAAAAATATAATTAATATAATTTTATTTATTATTTAAAGAAAACCTTTTATAATCTTAAATAATCCCCTTAAGTTTAATATAAAATCTTATTTAAATTCTTAAAGACTCTTAGTTTTATAACTTTTATTATAAATAATAATATTATAATTAATAATAAATTTTAAATTATTATAGCTTTATATATTAACAACTTATTAATTATTAAATTTAATATATTAATTATTAATAAGCTTAAAGCCAAATTAAATAAGAAGTTTAAAATATTAGATTTTAATATATATATTTTTTATTTAAAAATATTTATTATTTAGGATTACTCTAATTATATTCTTTATTTAAATTAATTTAATTATATTAAAAAGATAATTAAGAACTTCTAAATATAAGAGTTAAAGCCGAATATTATCTTTATAAATATTAATAAGCTAAAGAAAGCCTTTGATAATTATATAATAAATAAAGAATTCCGTATATAATATTAATTTGTTATAAGTTTTTTAATATATATTATATTCGATATTTATCTTAATATTATTTATATTATATTTATTATTAATTAATATAATTCTAACCTTATTAAGGCTTATTAGATTATTATATAATATATCCTTTATTACTTAAAAGGGATAATTAATTACGAACTAATCTTCTATAATAATTTAAAGAGTTTTTCCGATTATATTAACTCTAATTAGGCTATAAATATTAATATTAAATATTTTACTTCTAAATTTATATTTTATATTAATAAATAAATTAGCCTTAACTCCTAAAGTAGTTATTTTTTATTATAATAATATAAGAATTATTATATTAACCGAGAACTTTAAGTTCTATTCTAAAATTAAATATATTGATATTAATTAATACATTGTTCGGGAAATAGTAAAATATAAATAAATAAACTTAAAGTTCTGCCTTATTAATAAATAAATAGTTATTAAAGTACTTCTAAAGGACAAATTCTTAATCTTTAAAGTAATATTAAGCTTAAAGGAGAAGGCTATAATATTTATTATTAAATAAAAATCCTAAATATTATATAGAAATAACGGAATAATATTATTTATAAATAATATATATAAATATATTCTAATAGGAGGTTTTTATATTAAAATATATATATAATATAATTAACTAATTATATATATAATTATATAAGTTATACGAATTTATATTCAAGTCCTTAATAATTATATATATATATATTCCCTTATTATCGATTATTTTAATATTATTATATTAAATATTACTAAACTCTTTAAGGCCTTTATATACCTTATAAATAAGCCTTTTACCGAGTTTGAATATATTTTATTAATTATATATTGCCTTATAGCCCTATATTAATAATTATTTTAAAGCCTTATATATATCAAATAGTTTTGTATATATTTTTATTATATATAAAGCCCTATTTTAAAGATAATACCGAGCTTAAAGATAATTTAAATTGATCTTAAGATTATTATTTAAGGTCTTATTATTATTTATTTATTTATTTATATTCCCCCGGAGGCCTACGGAGCTCTTTAGAGCTATTTTATATTTTTTATATATTTATATTTTATCCTTATAGATCCTTTTGCCTTTTTTTAGCCTTAATTTATTTAATATTAATATATACGTAGAAAAAGTTTTAAAAATATTACGTTTAGCCTAAAAATAACCTTATTATTATTAAAATAATAACGTCAAAACAGTCAAAAGTATTGACTTAATTGTTTTAGGAATTCTAACTTAATTATTTCTATTTATTTGTATACAATATTAATATATTAGAATAGAAATATTAAAAGGGAATAATTTTGCCACTAAGCCCAATCGGGACTAGCGGCTTGGCATTCCTTGATAGTCCACCGTTCTACCAAAGCAATTACATAAGTGTTACTACCCTACCAATTTTCATTCTTATACCTATACCTTTTCCTTATTTACGAATATTTTGTAAACTATTAATTATAAATAGTTTTATTATATTTTAAATATTAATAGCTACCGAAGTAGAACTTATTCGAAATATTATTAAAAGCAATTTCCTATTAACTTCAGTCTTTACCCTTAATATAAACAAGAATTAGCTTCTATTCGAGTATTATATAAAAATATATTTTATGTTAATAAGTTTATTTAGAATAATTAATAATAAAAAAAGTTTCCTTATTAATATATCCGAAGCCTTTAAAAAATAATAAGATAATAAATAAAAATATATTTATAAAGTTATTAAATCTCGTTATAATATTAACGTTTATATTATTATTAAGGAAAAGGATATTAATAAAGATATTTAAAATACTTTCTTAAATAATTATAAATCTTAAGGAATCGGTATTTGTAACAAGACTATTTATAAATTTAATAGTTTATAATATATTAATATTATAAATAAATATATTAGGAAGTTCTATAAGGTTCAAAATACCCTTATTAAGTTTGGTTATAAACTACCAAATATATTTATAATTAATATATATTTCTAGAACTTTGGTTCTATATATAATATATTTTAAAATATTTTTATTTAAATATATATAATTTCGGTTAAAAATTTAATTAAAACTATTTTATTTAACAAATTAACTTTAATTATTATAAATAAAGAAAAGTATTAAGCTTTTAATAAAATAAATATTATTATTATAATAATTATAATTTTATAAAAAAATAAATTTTATTAGGAGTATATTCCGAACCTATTAAAACAAGCTAAATAAATTAATAATATTAATAAATATAAAGTTTTGTTCTATACTTATTATAAATACTTTAATTATATTTATTAGAAATATTGTATATTCTATTCGAAGCTAAATATCCGTAAAAATATTATTTTAAATAAGTTTAATTCAAAGAAGTCTAAAATTAATATTAATAATATATTTTAAATAAACCTTATAATTATTATTAATAAATTATTTAATCTAATATATATTTAAATAATAAATATTAGTTATATTTAATTATTAATATTAGATTATAGCTATTTTATAAATAATAATTATTTTTTTAATAATAATTAGGTTATTTAGAATATTATATTAAATATAAATCTAATTTTTTAAGGCAAAAGTATTATTATTATTTTGTATATTAATAATAATAGCAATTTTCTAAATATTCTCTTAATTAATATATTTTATATCCTTAAAATTATAATTAATCTTATTTCTATTTTTTGTTTTTTATTAAAAAGTTATAAAATCGATATTAATTTCAAAGACTATATATTTATTATAAAAGCAAAATTTATTATTAATTTTTATTATTATAATAGCTTCTTTATTTTTAATATTATATATAAGCTATAAATTATATTAATTATATTTAATATTAAAATTATATTAATATAAAGATTTTAATATAATAAATTAAATTATTTAACTTTTTTAATATTTGATTAATTTATAAATATAATTTAAAATATCGATTTTGATTACTTATTCAAATAAAATTATTTTTATAAATTATATATTTATATTAAACTCTAAGCTTCCCTTTATATAAGAGTTATTAAAAAAGGTATATATCTTTATAAAAATATTATAAGCAATTTTATAAAATTATTAAAGTATTATAATAATTTCTTAATAACTTATAATAGCTCTATTTATATAATTATATTCCTATATATATTTATAATATTTTCTGAAATATATTATATCTGTTTCAAAAGCGATTATTTCGATTATTTTAATAAAAGGAAAGTTTATAAATAACTTATTAAATATTATTATATTAATAATAAAAGAGAGTTTAAATTAAGAATATTCGATATCTTTTATAGAAAATATAATATTATTTATATCTTTATTATTCTTAATAATCTTTAATAAAACAATTAAAGCAAATATTTAGGCTAAACCTTTATAAAAAGAACTTATTCGATATTTATTAAAAATATAATAAATCTTAAATAATAGCCGGAATTTATATATATTATAAATTATATTTATAATTATTATTTTATTTTTTTTATAAATATTACCCTCTTTGAAAAGATATATAATAACTCCTTAAACCTTTCCCGTTTCTATATATTTGGTTTTGTAAACTAAGTATATATTAATAATATTATTAAAAAATTATTTAAATTTTATAAATATAAAGAGAAATATTAGCTTATAAAATATAAAAGGTATTAAATTTATTATCTTATTAACTTTGCTAACAAAATTATATACTTTTTTAATATCTTTTTTTAAAAAAAATATAATATTAAAGAGGTAAATAAGAATAAGAATAATAATAATAAAAAATTCTTAATATTTAGAAAAAGAATTATAAACTTTATTTCCTTATTAATATTTATATAAATATTTATATCTCTTATTATAAAAGAGAAATCTAATAATATATTAAAAACCGAAAATATTATATTTAAATATTAAATTATCTTTATAAAAGAAAAATTTATAAAAATTAATAATAATAAAGAGTTTTATATATTTTTAACTTTATAAATATAAAAAAATATTAATTATAATTATTATTATAAATTTATTAAAACCTTTATTAAATACTCTAAATTATAAATCTTTAAATCTTTAAATTTAATTATATTATAATTAATTTAAATATTCTTTATTTATATAAGAATAATTAAATCTTATAAATTAAAAATATATACCGAAGTTATAATTAATAATTATTATAAAATAAATTAATAATTAAATATATAAAAAGAATTCGAATCTTTAATAAAGAATAATATTTAAATTTTAATTCTTATATTTAAAAATTATTATATTTTAAATAATAAATAAATTTATAAGCTAAAAAGAGGCTTAAATAATTTAATATATTATTATAAAATATATTAAATAATATAAAGATTTAAATAATATAAAAGTTTAAATTTTAATAAAATATTTATTTTTATTATAAAGCTTATAAGTTATAAAGTTATTTTTATTATTATAATAATCTTAAACTAGAAACTTAAATAGATAAATATTAAAACTATTTTCCTTTATAAGAATATAAAAGAAAAAATTTATATAAAATAATTTAAAAATTTTGAAAAAGATTTTTATTATAAAATATTTAAAAATATAATTAATATAACTTTATTTATTATTTAAAGAAAACCTTTTATAATTTTAAATAATCCTTTTAAATCTAATATAAAATCTTATTTGAATTCCTAAAGATTCTCGGTTTTTGTTGAACATATATAATGTGTTTCTCAGTTGACTGCTATATACAAAATGGAACTATCTATAAATGCCAAGGTACTAGGCCGGATTAGGCTTAGTAGCGGAATATATCCGTATTGCTATTCCTGTTATTTAATACTCCTATTTTATTATAGCTATATTGCAAACAAATAGCAATAAAAAGCCAGAAATAGCTAAGCCGGAATTCCCAAAACGATTAAATCAGTAGCTCTGACCGTTTTGATATTATTATTTTAATAATAGCAAAGTTATTTTTGGGCCAAACGTAATATTTTCAAAATTTTTCTTATACGTATATTAATATTAGGCAAATCAGGAGCAATAGAAGGTAAAAAGATTTATAAGAACTATATATATATATATATAAGAGCTCTAAATAATTATTAGGGGCTCTATAGGTCTCCGTAAGCCTCTAAATAAAATAATAAATAGCCGGGTAAATAGTTATAAAGCCTAAATTGTAGTTTCAGGACCGGCATATTAGCTCCGGAGTATAGCGTAGAGTATAATAAAGATATTTATAAGCCTACTTAGCATATATATAGCCCTGAAGTATCGTTGATATAAGTATTATAATATAATATATAATCAATAAAAAGCGGTTAAAATAAGCAAGGGGCTAATATATAACCCCCCTAAGGCCCCTATAAAGTTTGGGAAGCATTTATAAAGTCGTAATAAAATAGTTGCTATTGCCGAAGGAGAGCAAACGTATTTATAAAATATATAAAATATAGATTTACGCGGCTTATGCTTATTAAACTAATTAAATAAAGGGAAAATTAATATACTCTCCTATATATAAAGTATATAAATTAAATCTTTTGGATTAGCTCTTATAATATATAAGCTAATATAAAGTTTATTTTAGATTAAGAGCCTTGCAAAATATTTCGAATTTAATTTTTGGAAGAACCTTAATAAGATTATTAATTATTATTTATTTAATAAAAGTATATACTAATTCGATTTTATCCAAAGCTACTTTTTCCCTTACGAATTTACGCTAAATATTAATATATTTAATATATTTATAATTAATAAGGTTTTTAGCGAAGGCAATTGCCTCTTAATTATTATAATAAATTATTATCGCGAAAGTATAAATAAGCTTTGTAATACCCGGGAGTATAATATAAGTAATATAATTATTTTTTGTAATATTGCCCTTAATAAAGGTAACGGGAAGGGAATCCTTAAGGGCGGGCTATAATTAAGAGAATAATCTTTCGAGCTAAATAGCTTCTTTAATTGCTTGAGTTTAGGCTAAATATTTAACTTTATAAATAAATAATATAACTATAAGTTAACGCTTAGAGGACTAATTAATAACTATATTATTTAAATTAAAGATATACCTGTTAATAGAACGCTAAATTTCCTTATTTCTAGCGTAATTAACGTTATTATAACCGTATATAAGGATAAGGGAGCCTTTATAAATAAGCTTTAAGTTAATAATAAAATATAAATAACGAAGGATATATTTGATCGCTCTCTAATAAGATTTAGTTAAATTAGAAGTATACCGACTTATTACGGAAATAAGGAAAGCAATATCAGCTCTAATACTTATTATAATATATATAATTACGCCTATAGCGGATTAATATTTAATACGATTCTTATTATTAGCTATAAAATCTAGAGGGGCCTTCTATAGGTTTATAATCTTTATAAAGGTATTAATATTATAAGCCGATTTATTATTTTATATATTATACTTTATAAGGACCTTTTTAAGATAAGTCCCTTAACTTAAAATAAAGGTATAATTAGCCTTATTATAGGTTATCTTTATACTTAAAAAGAAGTTAAAGGGTCTAAGATCGGTTATTTCGAATTTCTTAAAGAATTATACTTTAAAAATATTAATTTCGGCTATTATAGGGCCTATAATCAAGATATCGTCTATATAAATAGCGATAATAATATACGTCTTTTGATTAATAAAGATATTATTATTAATATTTAAAAGCTCGAAGCTTAATTCCTTAAATCGCGTAGTTAATATAATATATTAAATACGGGGTAATTATTTTAAACTGTATAAAGACCGGAATAATTTATATATTTTAATTTTTTTCTTTTCAAAGTTAATAGGCTAAATAATATAAATTATCTTATCGATTTCGCTATATAAGAAGGCGGTCTTTATATTTATCTGCTTGATTTCTAAGTTATATATTATAGTAATTGCAAAAATAGCTTTATAGCTTATAAGCTTTATAATTAATATAAAAGTTTTATCAAAATTAATACCTTGCTATTAAAGGAAACCTTTTATAATCTAATAAGCTTTATAATAGAGAATCTTATTTTTATTATCCCGTTTAATTTTATAAATTTATTTGCCTTTTAAAGTATATTTCTTATTAGGAAGGTTATATAACTTTTATATATTATTTTTTATAAGGGATTTATATTCCTCCCTTATAATTATCTCTTATTCTTTGCTATAATAGCTTCCTATAGCTTCTTTATAGATAATCAGTTTACTAGAGTCGGAAAGGTCGGTACAAAAGAGTAGTATAATAAGATTAGGGGATTAGGTAGGTTCTTATAATTAAAGGTAATACTCGAAGGTATTTTAATATATATTAAATACTTCGCTCTAATTAAAAATAATATATAATAAATTAGGGATAAGAATATTATTATTATTATTACTCTTAAGCTCTTATATATAAGGGTAAGATTTATAAGGAATTAGCTTAACGTATAATATATCGAAGGCGGTTTTCGTTAAAGGCGTTAGTTAAGGAGGAGATTAATAAGATCGATAATATTATTATAATTAAATTATAATAAAGTTAAGTCTTATTATTACCGAATTACTCTATCGAGGGATTAATATCGTTTTAAGGGCCTATTTATACAAATAATTAGGCGAGACTTCTTAAATAAACTATTTAATATTATTATAATATTAGACTAAATTATTAAGTATTAATATATAATAAATATTTTTAGCTTTATAACTAATAAGCTATCCGAATATAAAGTATATTTTGAACTTCTTTTAATTTACGCTATTAATCTTGCAGTCCTAATAATAGCTTTATTAACTAATTTATTAAATAAATCCAAAGTTAGGTTTAATACCCTTTTTTAACTTATAAAAGGTCTTATTTTGCAAACTTTGCTAAAGAGTACAGTTTCGTATTTATATTATATTAATAAAGATTTCGTAAAATATTATTTTAAATAAATATATATTTATTATGTTAGTATAAATACGAGCAAGTAACTTTTAGCTTATATATTTTAATACTTTATTTATCTCGGGGTTATTAGGGATAAATAACTCTTATATAATATTATAATTATAGCATTAATCCGAGAAGTATTGTTCCTTATAACAAAAGTCCTAATTAATATAGAGCTGCTTATACTTCAGGCTAGGTTTTTTTATAAATTAAATAATAAAGATAAGGCGATTAAGGGTATCGCTTTTATAAGATATCGACCTTATATTAATTTATTTTATAATATCTTCGATAACAATAATAATAAACCGTAGTTATCTAATAAAGCTATAGCTGTCCAAAGGGCTAATAATATTATTATAATAAAAATAATTATAATACTCCCCTAGCTTAATATAGCCCTTATAAGATTTAACTTTGAAGAGAAATTTGGAGTAAATATTATATTCAGGTTTATCCGATAGTAGATAAATAAAGTTAATACCGTCGTATATACAAGTAATATTGATAATCTTTTGCTTATTAATATAATTTAAACGCAAATACTAAAGACGAAATATATCGATATTTAAAGTTGTTAAAGCAATAGCTATAATAGGCTCCTATATACGGACGATATATAAACTGTTATTTTAATACTCCGCTATAACTCTATAAGCGTCTAAGGTAATACCTTAAGAAACAAATTAAATAGTATAATTATAATATTAGAATTAGGCTAATAAGATTAAATTGAAAAGGATTCTAGAAATATATAAAATATTATTAATATAAAAGCGCCTCTTAGAACTATCGTAAATATAGCAGGTTAAGGTAATTTCGCTAATACCTGTAATAGGAACGGTTCCCCTTATACCGTAGACGAGATAGTTAACTAGGTTAATAAAGGTAAAAGTATTACGGTTATATAATATATATTAAGACGTAACGGTATCGAAAGCCCAAATATTCTTAAAATCTTTAAAGGTAACTTTTCTATAACTAGCAATATAAATTATAAAGTAGGTCTTATCTTTACTACTATTAAATTCCTTTATATAGTTAAAAGAAAGGTATATAAATAATATATTTATAATAATATTAAAATATATTTCAAGGTTATATTCCTTTAAAGGCTTAGTTTTTATATAAATAGTCTTAACCTTTTTTATAAGGCTTTTATCTCGAGATATATTATTATTATTTTTATAACCCTTGTAGCCTTTATAGCTATCGCGGTTATTACAATTATTGCCCTTATTACGGTTTTTATTAGGGTTAGAATACCTATATAATAGGTAAAAGAATCGTAGAAGGTCTTCCTATATATAATATAGTATTTAATATATCTAATAATATTTTTAAAATAAAAATAAGGTTTTACCCTACTCTAAGGTTCTTTACGCTAGGTTTGCCCTAGAGTAGGTTAAGAGATTATAGTAAATATGTAAGCTGCCGCTATACTCCTAAGGCTAGCTTATACTCTATTCTGGAAACGCTGAATAATATAATTAAAAGTAAACTTAAAAGTCCTATTAACGTTAAAGAGGTTATATTCTTATATATAATATTTAATATATAATTTATAATTAGGGTTTAAATTCTTATAGAAAAGGAAAACCAATTCGTTCTGATCTATTTTGACTTTGAAAGTCAGGAGTTTATTATAAGCTTCGCAGAAACTGTTAATATACTTTATAAAATTATTATTATAAATAGCAAATATAATATTATAAAAATATCTAAAAGTATTAAAAAGATAATTAGAATTTTTAAGTTAATAAAGCTCTTCGAGTTTAATTTAAACAATATTAATATTAATATAATCCTCGATTTCGCTATAAGTATTGCCTTAAATACAGAAACGAATAGCAATATATACAAAATTATATCTATTATTCTATTTTTTATAGTCTTTATTATTTACCGGCGGGTTATTAATTATAATAACTTAATATTAAAGGCTTTATAACTTAAAAATATTTTTTATATTTTATTTTTATAAAATAAAGCCCCGAGGATTATCGAATTTATTTATTTCTTTAAGAATAGCGAGACTTAATTTTATTAATAAGTCTATTATCGCTAAGGATCAAGATCAGAGATAGAAGAGGAATCTTTATAATTAAACTGAAAAAATTATAACTACTTATTAAATTAAATAAAGCTTTAAGAATTATAAAACCCGAAATAATAATAGATTCGGGGGGTAATATTAAAGGAGGATAATATAATTAAACTTGAGAATATTTAAGCCTATTCGTATTATATTATATAAAGATTTGTTCTAAATATAATAAATAATACCTAAATTTAGCAATATAATAAAGCGTTTTTTCCAAATTTCGGACGAGAGTATATTATTATTTAAGGTTAAGATTCCTTTGAGTCTTTCTTTAAGATATAAAATATACTTTCTTAATACGATCGGACCTTTTAAGTATTAATATTAAAAGTTTTATTAAAAGCTTTTTTCCTAGAAAAAGAGTAATAAAAGATTTAAATAATAGCTTTTATAGAAATAAGGCTTTTAGAAGTAAATTAGCTATTATATATACTTATTTATTTAGGAATTTAAAAGAGAAAATTATTAAAGATAATTATTACCTCTATTATTAAGATTTAATACTAAGCTTAAAAAAATATTAATTATATTAATCGTAAATATATTTTATATTTTATTAAGCTTAAAGAATAATCAGAGCAAACTCTATAGAGTCCCTATATCTTCTAATAATAATATATAATTATTAATAAGAGCGGTAAAGCCTTTGATTATAATTAATAATTATAAATACCTTTAATAATAACAGTATACCTTGAATAATAGCAATAAGCCTTTAATAATAGTTAAAGGGAAATAAGGAAAATTTATATACTTATATATATTCGGGTTTCGAGCTATTATTTACTCTTATTATTTCTTAAAGTTGTATAAAGAAAGCGATTTAATTATTGATATATTAAGCTATATCTATACCTTAAAGATTAAGACTCCGTTAATAATAATAGGCTAGGGGAATAATAATAAGTATCCTACGGTCGCAAAGTTATATAATTGCAATCTCGAATATAACTCTTATAACTCCTATTATATCGCTTTAGGAGAAAGCCGAGGCTAGTTAAGGCTTTATATAGATTTATAAATTAGTTAAATAAGCTAATATATACTCTAGGCTTATAACCTATTGAATATATATAATATATTTCTTAGTTGACTACTATATACAATATAGAACTATTTATGAATGCCAAGGCACTAGGCCGGATTAGGCTTAGTGGCGGAATGCATCCGCATTGCTATTCCTGTCATTCAACAGTTTTATAGCCTTTATTATAAATAATAATATTATAATTAATAACAAATCCTAAATTATTATAATTATATATATTAATAATTTATTAATTATTAAATTTAATATATTAATTATTAATAAATTTAAAGCCAAATTAAATAAGAAGTTTAAAATATTAAATTTTAATATATATTTTATTTATTTAAAGATATTTATTATTCAGGATTATTTTAATTATATTCTTTATTTAAATTAATTTAATTATATTAAAAAGATAATTAAAGATTTTTAAATATAAAAGTTAAAATTAAATATTATTTTTATAAATATTAATAAGTTAGAAAAAGCCTTTGATAATTATATAATAAATAAAGAATTCTATATATAATATTAATTTATTATAAGTTTCTTAATATATATTATATTCGATATTTATCTTAATATTATTTATATTATATTTATTATAAATTAATATAATTCCAATCTTATTAAAGCTTATTAGATTATTATATAATATATTCTTTATTATTTAAGAATAATAATTAATTATAAACTTATTTTCTATAGTAATTTAGAGAGTCATTTTAATTAGGCTATAAATATTAATATTAAACGCTTTATTTCTAAGTTTGTATTTTATATTAATAATATAATATTTAATTAAAGTTTAAAATATTAATATATTATAGCCTTTTTTATTTATAAAGCCAAATATATAAGTTAAATATAAATTATAAAAGAAATTATTTAGTTTAATAAACTATTAAATTAACTTAATTTTATAAATAAATTAGCCTTAACTTTTAAAGTAATTATCTTTTATTATAATAATATAAAAATTATTATATTAATTAAGAACTTTAAATTCTATTTTAAGACTAAATATATTAATATTAATTAATATTTTATTTAGGAAATAATAAAATATAAATAAATTAACTTAAAGTTCTATTTTATTAATAAATAAATAGTTAATAAATTTATTAAAGTATTTTTAAAGGATAAATTCTTAATTTTCAAAATAATATTAAGCTTAAAAGAGAAGATTATAATATTTATTATTAAATAAAAATTCTGAATATTATATAAGAAGAATAAAATAATATTATTTATAAATAATATATAAATATATTCTAATAAAAGTTTTTTATATTAAAATATATATATAATATAATTAGCTAATTATATATATAATTATATAAGCTATATAGATTTATATTTAAATCCTTAATAATTATATATATATATAAATATTCCTTTATTATTAATTATTTTAATATTATTATATTAAATATTATTAAACTTTTTAAGGCTTTTATATACTTTATAAGCAAACTCTTTATTAAGTTTGAATATATTTTATTAATTATATATTATTTTATAACTCTATATTAATAATTACTTTAAGGCTTTATATATATTAAATAATTTCGTATATATTTTTATTATATATAAAGCCTTATTTCAAAGATAATACTAAGCTTAAAGATAATATAGTTAACCTTAAGATTATTATTTAAAACATTATTATTATTTATTTGATTATTTATATTCCCTTAGAAGCTTATAAAGCTTTTTAAAACTATTTTATATTTTTTATATATTTATATTTTATCCTTATGGATTCTTTTACCTCCTTTTGGCTTTAATTTATTTAATATTAATATATATATAGAAAAAGTTTTGAAAATATTATATTTAGCTTAAAAATAACCTTATTATTATTAAAATAATAATATCAAAACAGTTAAAGGTATTAACTTAATCGTTTTGGGAATTCTGGTTTAACTATTTCTATTTATTTATTTGCAATATTAATATATTAAAATAGGAATATTAAAAGGGAATGATTTTGCCACTAAGCCCAATCGGGACTAGCGGCTTGGCATTTCTTGATAGTCTACTGTTCCACTATAGCAATTACATAAGTATTACTACCCTACCAATTTTCAAATCTTTAAGGCAAAAATATTATTATTATTTTATATATTAATAATAATAACAACTTTCTAAATATTCTTTTAACTAATATATTTTATATTCTTAAAGTTATAATTAATTTTATCTTTATTTTTCGCTTTTTATTAAAGGGTTATAAAGTTAATATTAACTTTAAAACCTATATATTTATTATAAAGGCAAACTTTGTTATTACCTTTTTTTATTATAATAATTTCTTTATTCTTAATATTATATATAAATTATAAATTATAAATTATAAATTATAAATTATAAATTATATTAATTATATTTAATATTAGAATTATATTAATATAAAAGCTTTAATATAATAAATTAAATTATTTAATTTTTTTAATACTCGATTATTTTATAAATATAACTTAAAATATTAATCTTAATTATTTATTTAAATAAAATTATTTTTATAAATTATATATTTATATTAAATTTTAAACTTCCTTTTATATAAAAATTATTAAAAAAGGTATATATTTTTACGAAAATATTATAAATAACCTTATAAAATTATTAAAATATTGTAATAATTTCTTAATAGCTTATAATAGCTTTATTTATATAATTATATTCCTATATATATTTATAATATTCTTTAAAGTATATTATATTTATTTTAAAAGTAATTATTTTAATTATTTTAAAGAGTTTAAAGTTTATAATAAAAAAAAAGTTTATAAATAATTTATTAAATATTATTATATTAATAATAAAAAAGAATTTAAATTAAAAATATTTAATATTTTTTATAAAAAATATAATATTATTTATATCTTTATTACCTTTAATAATTCTTAATAAAATAAAATAAACAAATATTTAAATTAAACTCTTATAAAAAGAGCTTATTTAATATTTATTAAATATAAAATAGACTTTAAATAATAATCGGAATTTATATATATTATAAATTATATTATAAATTATATTATAAATTATTATTTAATTTTCTTTATAAATATTATTCTTTTCGAAAAGATATATAATAACTTTTTAGACTTCTTTCGTTTTTATATATTTAGTTTTATAAGCTAGATATATTAATAATATTATTAAAAAACTATTTAAATTTTATAAATATAAGGAGAAATATTAGTTTATAAAATATAAAAAATATCGAATTTATTATTTTATTAACTTTGTTAATAAGATTATATATTTTTTTAATATTTTCTTTCAAAAAAAATATAATATTAAGAAAGTAAATAATAATAATAATAATAATAATAAGGAGCCTTTAATATTTAAAAAAAAGGATTATAAGCTTTATTCCCTTATTAATATTTATATAAATATTTATATTTCTTATTATAAGGGAGAAATCTAATAATATATTAAGAGTTAAAGATATTATATTTAAATATTAAACTATTTTTATAAAGGAGAGATTTATAGAAATTAATAATAATAATAAATTTTCTATATTTCTATATT